>Ga0228535_1000149_pt1 | contig 228200 bp, 195 predicted proteins | sample SJ1metagenome_FD_168457 | JGI IMG/M metagenome (GOLD analysis project Ga0228535, IMG submission 168457) | Enriched culture of PCE-dechlorinating microbial communities from Ithaca, New York, USA - SJ1 | ecosystem: Engineered > Modeled > Simulated communities (microbial... > Unclassified...
GCACGATGCCGTCCGCCGGGCCAGCCCGACGCACATCACGTTGACCAGCGGGTTTTGCCGGTAACACTCCTCGAAGTTGACCTCCCCGCCGACGGTCGGCACGCCAACGCAGTTGCCATAGCCCGAGATGCCGGAGATGACGCCCCCGAAGAGGTAGCGGCCGCGCGCGTCGTCGAGCGGGCCAAAGCGCAACGGGTCAAACAGCGCGATCGGCCGCGCGCCCATGGTGAAGATGTCGCGTAGGATGCCGCCGATGCCGGTGGCCGCTCCTTGGTAAGGCTCGATGGCGGAGGGGTGATTGTGGCTCTCCATCTTGAACACCACGGCCTGGTCGTCGCCGATGTCGACGACGCCGGCGTTCTCGCCGGGGCCCTGGATCACATGCGGGGCCTCGGTCGGGAAGCGGCGCAGGAACGCGCGCGAGGACTTGTAGCTGCAGTGCTCCGACCACATCAGGCCGTACATGCCCAGCTCGACCTCGTTGGGGTCGCGGCCGAGCGCGCCCTGGATTAGGCGGTACTCGGACTCGGTGAGGCCGACGGCCTCCCAGACTGGAATCGCCTGCTGCCGCCCGCCACCGCCATGGGCGTTGGGCTGGTTGTGCTCCTTAGCCACGCCTGCCACCTCCTGCGTGTACGCCGGCGTCAGCTTGCGCGCCTAAGGCCGCCAGCATCGAGCCCAGCACGAGCCGCCCGTCGGTGCCGCCGATCAGCGATTCGACTACCCGCTCCGGATGCGGCATCATGCCGAGCACGTTGCCCGATTCGTTGACCAGGCCGGCGATGTTGTTGACCGCGCCGTTGGGATTGGCGGCCGCGTCGGGCTGCCCCGACTCGCTGACGTACCGCAGCACTACCTGGCCGCGCTCTTCGATTGCCTGGAGCGTGGCGGGGTCGGCGTAGTAGTTGCCCTCAGCGTGCGCGATCGGCACGCGGATCACCTGTCCGGGGCGGGCCAGCGACGTAAAGGGCGTGTCGGCGCGCTCGACGCGCAGATTGGTCATCTGGCACCTAAACTGCAGGCTGTCGTTGCGGCGCATCGCCCCAGGCAGCAGGCCGGCCTCGAGGAGAATCTGGAACCCATTGCAGATCCCCAGCACAAGGCCGCCGGCGGCGGCATGCCGCTCGACTGCGGCCATGATCGGGGCAAAGCGGGCGATGGCGCCGGCGCGGAGGTAGTCTCCATACGAGAAACCGCCAGGCAAGATCACGGCCTCCACGCCGCCGAGGTCGGTCTCGGCGTGCCACAGGTAGCGCGGCTCGGCGCCGAGCAGGGCGAGTGCGTTGTAGGCGTCGGCGTCGCAGTTAGAGCCGGGGAAGACGACTACACCGACGCGAATCACCGGCCGGCCCCTCCCCCGGCGGCCGGGCGCAGCTCGAACCGGTAGTCCTCAATCACTGTGTTGGCCAACAGGCGCCGGCACATCTCGTCGAGCCGCTCCGCCGCCTCTTCGCGGCTGGGAGCATCGATCCGGATCTGCATGTACTTCCCGGTGCGCACGTCGCCGACACCGCCAAAGCCCAGTGCAACCAAGCTCGAACGGATGGCCTCACCCTGCGGATCAAGCACCCCGCGCTTGAACGTAACGTACACCTCAGCCTGCCACATCCGCCATAACCCCCTCAAAGGCCAATGGCCGCCGGGCCCTTTGGACCAGGCGGCAGGATTTGCTGTTTTCTACTTGGCTGGAGCGTCCTGCAGTTTGGCAGAAACCGCCCGCGCCTCATCCCGGCTGCGGATGCGCTGCTCCCGCAGCGCCTCGCGCACGTCGGCGCGCCGCAGCGCCACGATCTGCGCCGCCAAGATCCCGGCGTTGGCCGCGCCGTCGATTGCGACAGTCGCCACCGGGATGCCCCGCGGCATCTGGACGGTGCTGTGCAGGGCATCGGCGCCGCCGAGCGGCGAGCCGGAAAGCGGCACGCCGATAACCGGCAACACGGTGCGCGCCGAAACAGCACCCGCAAGGTGGGCGGCCATGCCTGCGCCGCAGATAATCGCCTGCGTAACGCCACCTTGATCGGCTGCGGCTACAAGCTGCTCGACCCGCTCGGGGTCGCGGTGCGCCGAGGCGACGTGCATCTCGCTGCTCACGCCGAGCTGGTTAAGCGCCTGCTTAGCTTTTTGCATGGTCTCGAGGTCGTTGGGACTGCCCATCAAAATGAGCACTTCGGCCACCGATACCAAACCTCCCAAAGTTGGGCCGGGCGACCGCACAACGGTGCGAGTGCGCGCCCGTGAATAGGACACGCATATCGAGGTTGCATACATCACTCGACATGCTCTGTATGCTCAGTACGACACGATTGTAGCCAACCGCAACGTCTGCAGCCAAGACCGCAACGCGAACAATTATGGACTCTGATGCAATCAATGTTCGGACTCTACTGGGCCCGCTCCAGAGTTGTCGTTGGCAAGCGTCGCTAACCGATCTCGAGCAGCTCCTGCGCGATCCGCCGCGTCAGCACCTCGTTGCCATCCTCGGTGATCAACACGTCGTCCTCGACGCGCACGCCGCCCCATCCGGGGATGTACACGCCGGGCTCCAGCGTGCACACGTTGCCGACGACCCAGACGCCCTCGGATGAGGTGCTCGGGCCCTCGTGGACCTCAAGCCCGATGCCGTGCCCGCCGGTGCCGTGGGCGAGATACTCCTCAAGCCCGTACTTACGGATCACCTCGGCGGCGGCAGCTGCGGAGTCCTTGCGTGGGCGGCCTGGCACCATCAGGGCAATCGCGGCGTCCTTAGCCTCGACGACGGCCTGGTATATCTCCTGATGGCGGGCGCTGGCGGTGCCGACGACCACAGTGCGGGTCACGTCGGCGCAGTACCCGTTGTGGGTCGCGCCGAAATCAAGCGTAACGAAGTCGCCGTCTTGCAGCCGGCGGCGCGTGGCACCGCCGTGCGGCAGCGCCGAGCGGGGCCCCGAGGCCACGATGGACTGGAAGGCCACGCGGGGTGACCCAAGGCCGCCTGCGACGAGCCTACCCTCAAGCTTGACGGCAAGTTGCCACTCGCAGATGCCGGCGGAGATCACCTCGAGAATGTCGGCGAAGGCGTAGCCGCTGGTTTCGACGGCAGCGCGGATCTGCGCGACCTCCCAAGGGTCCTTGACCTCGCGCAGCGGGTCGACGATCTCGGTGGTCAGCGGCTCCACTGAGGCGCCGGTGTCGCGGACGGCGGCCTGCGTGTCGGCGAGCCACCGGTAGGTCGCGTATTTGGCCTCGGCCCCGAGCCGCTTGAGGCCAAGGCGCTCCGCGACGGCCCGAAGCTCAGTGTGTACGTTGGTGCCACGCGAGTAGAAGTACGGGTGGACCACGAACCCAGCCGGCTCGAGAGCTGTCCGGCACTCCTCATAGTCGGTGCCGCCGGTAACGTAGACGTTCTCGCGGCCCGGGCCTGTCACCAGGATCACGCCACCGGGAGCGATAAAGGGCCCGGAGGTGAAACCCGACAGATACCCTTTATGCACTCCAGATTGGACGACCAACGCATCCAACCCCAGCTCAGCGACTTTGCTCTTGACGGCGGTAAGCCTTTGCTCCAAGTACTCCTGCGGCACTCGCTCCGCGTGATGGTAGTCGGCGTTGTTGGTCGGCATCGACACATACCCCCTGCTCCAGACGGTTTGTGAGTTGGGACACACGACCTGCGCATCTCTTGGCGTCTTATGTGAGTTCCACATGGGTTGGCTTTGTGCCTTCGGGGAGGGTGACGTTGGGCGCGAGGCGCTGACGCCGTTCTTATGGGTGTTGACCCAACACTCCGTCACGGGGGGCCAGACCCTACACAGCGCGCAGGTCGGCCCGAACCCATCCTGGGTGTCAGATTTTCACCGGGGCAGCGGGCAGAGCGGGGCCGCAGGCCCCGGTTACCGCCTGATCCTGGTGAGTCTGTGACCCTCCCCGGCGCGTAGGTCGGCCCAAGCCTGCCCTGGGTGTCAGATTTTCACCGGGTCATCGGGCGGAGCGGGGCCGCGGGCCCCGGTTACCGCCTGATCCTGGTGAGTCTGTGACCCTCCCCGGCGCGTAGGTCGGCCCAAGCCTGCCCTGGGTGTCAGATTTACACCAGGTCATCGGGTGGAGCGGGGCCGCAGGCCCCGGTTACCGCCTGATCCTGGTGAGCCTGTGACCCTCCCCGGCGCGCCGATCATCTCGTCCGTCGCCAGAGGATCGGTCAATCCGACCCACTGATCTGGAGCGAGGTGCTGCGCCGCTCGCAGCCTCACCCGGCGCGTGACCCCAGCCGCGCCAATGAGGCAAGAGCGGCGTCAGCGCCTCGCGCGCCCCGCTCACTGCTTTGCCCAAGCCACCAGCGGGCAAGCCTTGCGCCGACGCTGCGCAAGCTAAGGCCGAGGGGGGTGAAGCGTTGCGCGTCTGGGACCTGCCGCCCGAGCTGCTCTGCCGACCGCACCTGCTAGGCGAGCACCGTGAGTTGCATGCGGTGTGGACGATCATCACCCAGGGCCGGCAGGGATACTCCCACCACCCCGAGGTCAAACGGTGGCGGGGCAAGCTCCGTGCGCTCTACCTGCGGCACGATGCCCTGGTCCGTGAGATGGAGGCGCGCGGGTACCAGCACGCCAGCGCACTGGATGAGAAGCTGGCGCAGGGGGCCGGAAAGCAGGACGTGCTTTTGGAATCGCTGGAACGGCAACGTGAGCTGCTGCGCGGCAAAGGATGCACGTGCCGGGTGTAGGGTGCGCCGAGATCGGATAGCTCGCCTGGGGGATCGCTTTGAGGCCTGGGGGTCTGGGGGCCTGATGGTCTGGGGGCCTGGGGGTCTGCCTGTTGTCCGAAATGGGCGACCCAAGACCCTCCGGCTGCCCGAGAAGTACAACCCAGGCCCCCCTGGTTGCTCGAATCGGGCAACCACCCTGGGCGACCGCTGGGGGGGCCTGCCTGTTGTCCGAAATGAGCAACCCAAGACTCACCCGCTGCCCGTTGCAGACAACCCAAGCCTCCCTGGTTGCTCAAATCTAGCAACCACCCCTGCCGGACCGCTCCGGGAGCCTGCCTGTTGTCCGAAATGAGCAACCCAAGACTCACCCGCTGCCCGTTGCAGACAACCCAAGCCTCCCTGGTTGCTCAAATCGAGCAACTCACCCCTGCGGCCCCCCTTGAGGACCACTCCGGCGGACCGAGGCTCTCCTGGGCCAAGCCAAGAGCCCACCCGGCAGGCCAGCTATCGGCCCTGTCCAGATGGGCTCTCCATATGTTGTTATGTTGCTTAGCTCGGATCTTAATCTGCAGCTAGAGCTATCCGAGTCGTATACTCACATCCGCGGCCGCGGTCCCCTGGGGGCGGCGGGCTCGTCATCGTCCTCGCGCTTCTCGACAACCACAGTCTCGGTGGTCAGAATCAGGCTGGCAATGCTGGCGCCGTTCTCGAGCGCGCTGCGCACGACCTTGAGCGGGTCACCCAGCCCGGCCTCCACCATGTTGACGTACTGGCCGCCCATGGCGTCAAAGCCTACCCCTGCCTCGCTCTCCTTGACCCGGCCGACGATCACCGATCCCTCGAAACCCGCGTTAGCCGCAATTTGCCTTAACGGTTCCTCGAGCGCCCTGCGCACGATGTTGATGCCCACCTGCTCATCCGCCGTGGCCTCAAGGCCCGCCAACTTCTTAGCCGCGTGGATCAGGGCCGCGCCGCCGCCCGCGATGATGCCTTCCTCAACGGCCGCCTTGGTGGCCGACAGGGCGTCATCGACGCGCGCTTTGCGCTCCTTGAGCTCGACCTCGGTCGCGGCGCCGACGCGAATCACAGCGACGCCGCCGGCGAGCTTGGCCAGGCGCTCCTGAAGCTTCTCCTTGTCCCAATCGGAGGTCGCATCTTTGATCTCGCGCCTGATCTGGGCGACGCGCTTGTCGATGTCGTCGGAGGAGCCGGCGCCGTCGACGACGGTGGTTTCCTCTTTGGTGACCCTGACCTGGCGCGCCCGGCCGAACATCGACAGCTCAACGTTCTCAAGCTTGATGCCGAGGTCCTCCGAGATGACCTGCCCGCCCGTGACGGCAGCCAAATCGGCCAGCATGGCCTTGCGGCGGTCACCGTAGCCCGGCGCCTTGACGGCGATGTTGGGCAGGATACCGCGAATCTTGTTGACCACCAGCGTAGCCAAAGCCTCGCCCTCGATATCGTCCGCGACGATCACCAGCGGCTTGCCGGTCTGCGCGACCTTCTCAGCGATGGGGATCAGGTCTGCGACGGCCGACAGCTTGCGGTCGGTGATCAGGATCCAGGGATCGTCGAGCACGGCCTCCATCTTCTCGGGGTCGGTGACCATGTATGGCGACACGAACCCGCGGTCGAACTGCATTCCCTCGACCACCTCAAGCTCATTGACCATTCCCTTGGACTCCTCGACGGTGATTACGCCGTCCTTGCCGACCTTCTCCATCGCGTCGGCGATGAGGCTGCCGATCTCGGCGTCGTTGGCTGAAACCGACGCCACACTCGCGATCGCATCGCGCCCCTCGACCGCGCTTGATACCCGCTTGAGCTCCTCAATAACGGCTGCTACAGCCCGGTCGATGCCGCGCTTGACCTGCAGCGGCTTGGCGCCGGCGGCCACGTTGCGCAATCCCTCGCGCATGATGGACTGGGCAAGCACGGTTGCGGTGGTGGTGCCGTCGCCGGCGACGTCTTGCGTCTTGGTGGCGACCTCTTTGAGGAGTTGGGCGCCGGCGTTCTCGAACGGGTCGTCAAGCTCGACCTCGCGCGCAATCGTCACGCCGTCGTTGGAGATCGTCGGGGCGCCCCACTTGCGGTCGAGAACGACGTTGCGGCCCTTGGGGCCTAGCGTGACCTTGACCACATCGGCGAGGGCGTTGGCGCCGCGCTCGAGCGCACGGCGGGCTGACTCGTCATAGATGACTTCCTTAGCTGGCATATGTCCGTCTCTCCCTCTCGTCTAACCTAACCGGAGACCACAGCTAGGATGTCGGTCTCACGAAGGATCAGGTACTCGTCTCCGTCGATCTTGACCTCGGTCCCGGCGTACTTGGCAAACAGCACCTTGTTCCCTACGGCTACGTCCGGCGGCGTACGGCTGCCGTCGTCGCGCACGGCGCCAGGCCCGACGGCGATGATCTCGCCACGTTGCGGTTTCTCCTTAGCAGTATCCGGCAGAACGATACCGCCACGGGTCCGCTCCTCCTCCTCGAGCACTTTGACGACCACCCGGTCACCAAGCGGTTTGATCAAGGTCGAAATCCCCCTTCGCGGCTTGGTTGATGATAGTTGCCTGATAGCGGTTGGGCTACTGGTTAGCACTCGCATGCCTGGAGTGCTAACCCCACAGACCATATCATAGGGTGCCCAGGATGGGTGAGTCAAGCCGTAGGGCCGGGGGGAACGGGCGTGCAGCCAGGAGTTCGCGGGTGCGCGCATATTCTGACCCAAATCAGAGATAACCGCGCGGGCCAGTGGCTACAATGGTCCCAGAAGCAAGCACAGCTCAACTGCAGACCAAGAGGAGGCGTGCTAGATGGGCATCATTAGGATGGATTCGATTCCACTGCAGACTTCGCCGGTCGGAGTGCGCGTGCGCAAGCTGTACGAGACGCCCGACGTCCGGATCATGAACCTCGTCATCGAGCCAGGCCAGACCGTACCCGAGCACTCGGCACCCGTCGACGCCTTCTTCTACGTGGTCGACGGCAGCGGCGAGATCACCATCGGCGGTACGCCCTTCCGGGTCACGGCTACCGACATCCTGCCGTGCCCGGCCGGTACCCCGATGTCTCTCCGGGCCATCGACGAGACCTTCGCGGTGCTCAACATTAAGACGCCTACTCCAGCCTAGGACGCGAGTCGCTGCGCCCGCCGGCTGTTGACATACATCATCAGAAACCGAGGGGACCGAGACAACTGAAGAACGCGAAGGCAATGCGCCGCTCGCAGGCTCACCCAGCCCACAGGCTCAGCCGGGGCCGGTGAGGCAAGAGCGGCGCATTGCGCTGCGTTCGGTGCCTTGGGTTGATCTGCCCGCCTGGGCGGGGGTCCCGGACGCACCAGGGTTATGCCGTAACCGGTGCCGCACGGCACCGCTCCTCCCGGTGACCCGGGGCAGATCGGCCACCAAGGTACCACGCAGTCGGTCAGACACCTCCCCAAGCGATGTGCTACGCCGCTCGCGGCCTCACCCGGCGCGTGGCCCCAGCCGCGCCAATGAGGCAAGAGCGGCGTGGCGCGTCGCTTGCGCAAATCCTGACCTACATCATCGCATCGCCCCCGCAACCCACGTAACCTGGACTTGCACCACTCGTCGAGTTATGCCAGTCGACGCAGTCAACGAGCCGCTGCTCAACGCAACAGCTCGCCTTGATACAGGAAGATCACACACCCAGACGAGGGAGGAAACCGACCACATGTCCATGTTCTGCTACCAGTGCGAGCAAGCCGCCCGCGGCACCGGATGCACCGTCGCCGGAGTCTGCGGCAAGGACGCCACCACCGCCGCGCTTCAGGATCTGTTGACCAACGTCGCCCAGGGCGTCTCCGTCTACGCCCACGCCGCGCGTCAGCTCGACCCGGCCGCCCGCGACGCTAAGATCGACGCGTTCGTTGCCGAGGCGCTGTTCACCACAGTGACCAACGTCAGCTTCGATGCCGAGCGTATCGCCGGCATGATCCGCCATGGAGCCGCCATGCGCGACCGCGCCTGCTCGCTCTACCACGCCACCTGCGCCGCCGCCGGCAGCCAGCCGTCTGACCTGCTCGCGCCGACCAGCCCCGCCGCCACCGAGCCGGCCGAGACCGCCGCCGACATGGCGGCCCAGGGCGCTGCGATCGCGATCACGCGCCGCATTGACTCCCATGGCGCCGACGTCGCCGGCCTGCAGGAGCTCGTCCTCTACGGCCTGCGCGGCATGGCCGCATACGTCGACCACGCGCGCATCCTGGGTGTGGAGGATGTTGAGGTGGACGGTTTCATCCACCAAGCTCTGAGCTATCTCGCCGCCGAGCCCACCGATGTCGGCGCCCTGACCGCCCTCGCCCTGCGCGTCGGCGAAGTCAATCTCAAGGTCATGGGCATGCTCGACGCCGCCAATACCGGCGCCTATGGGCATCCCGAGCCGACCGCGGCGCGCGTTACGCCGGTCGAGGGCAAGGCGATTCTCGTCACAGGGCACGACCTCAAGGACCTGGCGATGCTGCTGGAGCAGACCGCCGGCACCGGGATCAACGTCTACACGCACGGCGAGATGCTGCCTGCCCTGGCCTACCCTGGGCTCAAGCGGTACCCGCACCTCGCCGGCAACTACGGGGGGGCGTGGCAGGACCAGCGGCGGGAGTTCGCGGCGTTTCCGGGCGCGATCCTCGTGACCACCAACTGCATTCAGCGGCCCGATCCGGACTACACGGACCGCATCTTCACGACTGGGCTCGTCTCCTGGCCGGGTGTGCAGCACATCGGGGCGGCGGTCGACGGCAGCAAGGACTTCGGGCCGGTGATTGAGGCGGCGGCGGCGGCGGACGGGTTTGCGGAGACGGTTTCCCCTGCCGAAACCATCACCATCGGCTTTGCCCGCAACGCCGTGCTCGGCGTCGCCGGGGCCGTCATCGATGCGGTCAAGGCCGGGCAGATCAGGCACTTCTTCCTGGTCGGCGGCTGCGACGGCGCCAAGCCCGGGCGCAATTACTACACTGAGCTTGCCGAAAAGATCCCCGGCGACTGCGTCATCCTCACGCTGGCGTGCGGCAAGTACCGGTTCAACCGGCTCGAGCTTGGCGACATCGGCGGCATCCCGCGCCTGCTCGACATCGGGCAGTGCAACGACGCCTACAGCGCGATTCAGATCGCGGTCGCGCTCGCCGATGCGTTCGGGTGCGGCGTCAACGACCTGCCGCTATCGCTCATCCTGAGCTGGTACGAGCAGAAGGCGGTCGTCATCCTGCTCACGCTGCTGTACCTGGGCATCAAGAACATTCGCCTCGGCCCGTCCCTGCCGGCCTTCGTCGGCCCTGGGGTGCTGGGCGTGCTGAGCGAGACGTTTGGGTTGCGGCCAATCACCACGGTGGAGGAGGATCTGGCAGCGATACTGGGGTAGTCCCTAGCGCTGTAGGTAGCTCGGCAGAACTCCGCAGCGTGAGTCGGGCAGGGAGAGCGGCGTGTGCCGCTCTCCCCCTTATGCTATCTACGCGCCAACGCACGGACCTACGGTGCATATGGGCTATGTTGCGAGGGTACCTCCCCCGAGCATGCAGCCGCGGGCCCGATGCGCGGCCAGCTCTTTGAGACCATGATCGTTGGCGAGATCTACAAGACGCTGCTCCACCGCGGTATGGAGCCCCGGCTTCACTTTTGGGGACCGCGACTGGCGTGGAGGTCGACCTACTCATTGAGACTCCGCGCGGCCTCGTCCCCGTGGAGGCCAAGGCCTCAGCCACACCGCGTCCCCCGATGGCGAGCACGATTCGCGCGCTGCGGGCCGACTTGGGCTCGGCAATCCTGCCCGGCTATGTCGTGCATGCCGGCGATCTGGAGCTGCCGTTGGGCGACGGGGTGCGGCCGGTGCCGTACTACCGGCTCTAGCGCCAGGCCGCGGTCACCTGCTCCGGCTACCGGTGGCGCTGGATGGTGGCGTACACGATGCGACCCAGCTCGTCGAACAGCATCATCCGCTCGCCGCCATTCGCCGTCGCCGAGCCGCCGGCGTCAGAGCCTTGCCCAAGCTCAAGCACCTGCCCGATGACCCCTGGGAAGCCACGGAAGAGCCGGTCGCCCTCATCGGCATCGAACCCAAGGAGCTGGCGATGGCTGCCGGTGATGAGAACCGTGCCGCCCCTCGTCAGGCAGAGAATTCCGTGAGCCGCGCTCTCCAGCCGCTGCTGCCAGATTACCATCCCGGACGCGGGGTCCCGCGCCGACAGGACTGCACCCATGTAGGGCCGTAGTGGGGTTTCGAGAGGACGGTTGAGGACGAGTAGACGCTCGCCCGCCATCAGCAGACTGGGGAAACGCGCCCCCGACCGGAGGCCGCTCCCCGCAGCGGCAGGGTCTGCATCCCCAAGCGGACCGCTCCACCGCAGGCTACCGTCCCTCGCGCCACGCGCCTGAACCATCTCCTGCCCGGCGATGACCCAGGTGTCGTTGACCTGATCATAGGCGGGAGCGCAGGATGCCTCAAGTCCGCGCCAGAGCACTGCACCGGAGGTGAGGTCAAGCACGATCGTCTCGGTACCATAGTCCGCGGCCGCCACGGTGCCGCCGCCGGCCGCCACCATCGTCCAGGTCAGGCTGTCCGAGGCCTCATGGCGCCAAGTCTCAGTGGGTGCACCGTGGACCGGCCGATCCACTTGGTCCGGCCGGTCCAGCCGGTAGCAGATTAACGCGTGCCCACTCGCCACCAACGCGTACTCGCCGTGGATCATCCGCAACTCACCAGGCCATCCATCGTTGGGCGAGGCGACTGGGAAAACCCACCGCCTCTCACCGTCCTCAGCGGCTGCCGGAGCCTCACTTGTCACGGCCCACGGGTCTAGCCGCCGCAGGTAGATCTGATACTCAGGCTGCTCCCACGTGCTCGCTGCAGTCGGCTGCGACCAGACGACGTACGCCGTGCTAGCCCGAGCATCGCTCACCAGGCGCGGGTTGCCGCTGCCGTCCGGTAACTCGTGCGTGATCGCCCCGAGCCTGCCCTCCGGACCAAACACCTCGATCTGGCGTGGCGGGTACTCACTGTAGTCAATCCGCAGGGCCAAGCCGCCGGCGTAACCAGCTCGCGGCTCTAGAGCAACCCAGCCGCCGACCGGCGCCGTCTCCGTCACGGACTCGATGTGCAGTCGCGCGGCGGTCAGCCACCGGCTATACGAAACCGCATTTGCCGTCACCGGCAACGTAGCATAGAGCGCGACAGCCAGCGCCACAACGAGCACCGGCCAAGCAGCGCGGTCGCCCCCTCGCGGCCCCGGTACGTTGCCTCGCGCCAGCCAGAAGACCAAGATGGCGCCGCCGATGCCGCCGGCGATCATCATCAGCGGTAGGCCGTAGACCAGCAGGCTCATCCAGGCCACAGCGCATGCACCGCTGTTGGTAATCTGCATGTGCAGGACCAACGACATCGCCGCGCCGATGGCTCCTGCTATCGCGCCGCGCCGCCCCGTTGCCGCGGCCCCCTGTGCCGCCGCCACCGCTAGGTCCGCGCCGACGCCAGCCAATGCGCCCGCGAGACCGATGGCGGCCAGCGGCGCTCCCCGCCCACCAAGGTAAGTCGCGGCGACCATCACTAGAACACCGCCCGCAATGCAGGCCAGCCCGGTCGGCCACCGGCTCAGCCCCAGACGCAAGCGCAAAGGCAAACGCGGCGGTCGCGCCCCACCGCCCGGCGAGGTCGCGCCGCCGCGCATATTACCGTCTCCTGAAGGCGCCTTACCGCCTCCCATAACTCCACCCGCAGGGCCAAGGGCCGCCACCGCATACTCCTCCCCTGCCACATCATTGCTCTTGCAGGAAGTAGACGACGGACCTGCCGCCCTGTTCCCTCCCCAGCCTACCTAGGATACGTAATCTTGACCTCCTGCAGCGTTCCATTCCACAGGATGTCGCAGCCCAAGTTGGTGGTAATAAACCGCACCGGCAGCATCGTCCGCCCCGGCGGCACGATCACCGGCTTGACCAACGGGTTGTCGGCATCGATCTGCTGCCACTGCCCGTTGACCCGTCCGCGGTTATTGCCAACCCACACCTCAACCGTGTTGTTGGCCAGCACCGCCGTAACCTTCTGCTCGGCCGCATCCCACGTAACATTGCCGCCCAGCGCCTCTACCACCGCTCGGATCGGAAGCATCACTCGGCTATGCAGGTTGATCGGCGCCGCGTCGAGCTGGTGCCGCACGTTGTTGACATAGAAGTCCGTGCGGTTGACGTAGATCCGCACCACGATCTTCGACGGCGTCCCGGGGGTGGTCACCGTGGCCGTGTTGGACCACTCCGACTGCGCGTGCGCCGTCACCGCCCGCACACGGTACGTGTACTGCGTCCCGCCGTCCGCCGTCGTGTCGATGTACTCGATCGTCTCGGGAGCCGTCGTCGTGATCAGGACCCACGGCCCGCTGCCTGCCCGCCGCTCGATGTTGAAACCAATCTCCCACAACGCCTTCTCCACCCACGTCAGGCGCACGCCGCCGTCCGCCTCCGCCGCAGCCGCCAGCGTCGTCGGAGTTGCCACGGCCGCAGGCCCTGGCGTCGTCGCCGTCGCGACCGCGGACCAAGGCGAGTACAGGCGCACCCCACCCTGCTCGTACCAGGTCTGCACCCGGTAGGTGTATGTCGTCGACGGGGCGAGCCCGCGGTCGCCGTAGCTGGTGACCGTGCCGCCGGTGGGCGCGGCGACGTCCAGGTAGGCGCCGCCGGGGCCCTTGCGCTGAATCCGCGCCCCACCGGTGGCTGAGAGCGGCATCCAGTTGATTGTGACCTCACCGGGGCTGATGCCCGTAGCCGACACGGGATGCGGCGCAACGGGCACCTGGCGCGGCATCGTCATCCCCGACTGAGGCACCGTGTACGCTGAGTAATACCGTACGCTGCCATATTGCGCAAACGAGCGCACGGCGTAAGTCTGACTCATCCCCGGAGTAAGCGGGCCATCGATGATCGCCGTGATGTCCTGCCCGACTGAGCCTACCAGCGTCCAAACGCCGTCTACTCGGCGGTAGATCTCGAACCCGTCCTCCGCCTCCGAGTTGTCGCCCCAGCTCACGCGCAGCTCATACGGCGATATAGCCGCCACGTCGACGCGGCCAGGCGTCTCTGGCACGGCCACGGCGTACGGAATCGCCACGACCGCGTTGGAGTACGCCGAGTCGTGGCTGTACGGCGGGACCACCCGGTAGGCGAGGACCCTGTATTGGTAGGGAGCGCCGGCGACCAGGGCGGCCTGGTCGAGATAGAACCGTGTATCCGCCGCTAGGTCCGCGACAGTCTCCCACGCAGCCGCTCCGCTCGCGGGCCGCCGCTCGACCCGGAAACCCGTCTCATTGCCGCTGTTGTCCCGCCACGCCAGCTCCACAGCAGTGCCTGCCGCCGCCACGGTCAGCAGCGACGGCGCTACCGGCCCGGTCAACGCGCCCGGCGTGCCTGTGGCTTCCTCGCTGTACACGGAGTTGTACGTTGCACTACCAGCGGTCCGGTACGCCCGCACCCGGTATACATAGCTCGCACCGGACGCCAGCCCCGAATCAAGGTAGGTTGTCACACCTGCCGCCACCGAGGCGACCTGCGACCAGGCGCTACCGGCCGCAGCGGCGCGTCGCTCAATCCGGAAGCCGGACTCATTGGTGGAGTTGTCGTACCAATCGAGCTGCAGCGCGGTCCCGCTGCGCACTGTAACGCACAGGCCTGACGGCGCCGCCGGCTCGGCCAGCCCGGTGTAGTTGACCGTCACCGGCATCGAATACGGCGAGTGCCAGGCCATCCCGAACCTCGCCGCGTGCGAACGCACCCGGTAGGCGTACAAGCCCACCGCGACGCCGGTATCCTTGTAGCTCGACGCGCCCGCCGGCAGAGTCGCGATCCGCGTCCATGCACCGGCGCCTGCCCGCCTCTCCACCTGAAAACCGCTCTCCACCCCAGCCGACGGGTTGCTCCAGGTGAGCGTGATCTCGCCGGTACCCGTAACGGCCGCCTGCAACTCAGCGGGCATTGCCGGGACTAGCGACGGCGCGATCGTGATCGCGATCGGAGGCGAGTACGCCGAGTACCGCGCCCGCTCCGCGGCCACCCTGTGCGCCCTAACCCGGTACCAATGCGTCCCGGCCTCTAGCCCGTGATCCTCGATCGTGGTGACGCCGGGGCCGACCTCGGCGATAAGGAGCCACTCGCCACTCGTCCCCGCCCTGCGCTCCACGGCGAAGCCGGACTCATCCGCGGAGTTGTCGCTCCACGTCACCCTGACGCTGGAGAGGCTCGTGGGCGTCACGACGACCGCGGACGGCGCCGCCGGCACGAGCCCCGGGAACGCCGGCGCGGGAGGCGTGATGCAGAACGCCGCATGGCCCGTACCGCTGGGCTGGGTATAGCCGACGTACGGCCGCCCAACCGGGTCTAGCGCGAGCGACGCCGCGCCCCCGACGGAAGTCGTCCCGGCCACGATGATGCTCGTCTCCCAGGTGCCGCCGGGCGCGTGCCTGGTGTAGTACACCGCGCTTGGGGACAGCAGGGCCATCTGCAGCCGGCCGGTGGGGTCGAGCGCGGCGGACATACCGGACAACTGGCCGGCGCCGGAGATCGTGAGGGCCGTCTCGATAATCCAGTTGACGCCAACCATCCGGGCCAGCTTGATCTGGCCATCCTGCCCGAAGTGCGCGATGCGTGGGCGGTACTCGCCGTCCACCACGATCGCCGGCTGGCGGCCCACGATAACCTGGGGCCCGCCTGCATCTGGTACCTCCAAGTGCCATCCCCCGGCGTCCCGGCGTGCATACCGCAGCTGGCCGCTGGTCGCCGAGGGCCTATGGCTATAGGCGACGTGCAGGTCTCCCCGAGCGTCAGCCGCAACCGCGCACTCCTCGCCGGCGCCGGGCGTCGGGTCGATCACCTCGATCAGCCACTGGCTACCCAGTGGGTGGGCGTACTTGAGCAGCCGACTGGCGGGGTCATGGTACACAAGGTGTGGCCGCCCGTCGAGGTCCACCGCGATATCGTTGGCCTGACCGGCGCGCTGGCTGGCATCCACCAGCTCGCGCCGCCAGGTCGCACCCTCGAGCACGGCATAGCGCAGGCTGCCCGCTGCGGCGTCGTGATAGCTAAGGTGCAGGCGCCCAAAACGGTCAATCGCCAAGTGCGGGTTGAGCGCCCGCACGCCGGTCGCGGCGAAGTCGTCGACCACCTGCGTCGCCCAGCCGGCCGAATCCTGCCGCGAGACCACGAGCGCGTGACCGCCGCCGCTACGCCTCACCCAGGCGACGACGGGCCAGCCATCGCCGTCAATGGCGACGCTTTGGCCAGCCTCGGCTAATCCCAACGAAGCCGGTGGCTGCCACACCGCCAGCGCCACAGCCGCAGCCGGGCGCGGCGCGGCAGTCAGCGCCACGGAGCTCAACGTCAGTGCCAAGACCAACAGCAGCACCGAGTTGCGGCGCACATGGCTGGTCCGGCGGCCCACGAGTAATGGCAGGCAATACATCATCGGATAAGTCCTCCTCCGGGCGGTGGAGTCTAGGCTCGCTCTGGAGCAAATGCTAGGCGCGGGCCTCAGATCTTGGGGTCATAGCAGTAATTCGCGGGGGCAGCAGGGAGTTCCTGGCGGGAGTGGGCCAAGCTTGCCAAGGGCTTGCGGGTGGATCAGCGTGTGGAAGGTTCCGGGGAGGTTTCAGCGAATGTGCGCAGCACAGCCTACTCACACTTGCCCAGGTCACCGGTGCCATCTCCCATTCGCCCGATAAGGAGTTGAGCGAACCCATGGCGACCAAGTCTAAGGGCTTCCTGGCTAAGACGTTCACAACTCTGGTGGTGCTTGCCCTGCTGCTTCCGACCGCGCTTGCCAACGGCGCGCCAAGAGTCCCCAAACACGAGATTGACCACCTCGCATGGGTCGATGGGACAGGCGGCGCCTCGCTGGTCCTCGACGACCGGGGCCTCACGCACATCGTCTACACGCGGCCGGCGACGGGCGCAGCGCGCGAAATATGGTACTCCTGCTATAGCGGGCACAACGAGGTTTCCAGCTCGTACATAGCTCTGTGCGAAATGCCTGCCAACCCGCGGATTGCCCTGCGACCCGACGGAACACCGGTCGTGGCCTTTGCTCTGAGCAACTACCCATCGCCAATACGCCTAGCAGAGCTTGGCCCGGATGGCGCCTGGGACGTTACCACGCTGGCGGAGGAAGACTGCTACGCCAATGCGGACATCAAGATAGGCCGCGACGGGTCCATGTACGTCGCAGCCATGGCGTACGGCAGTTCGATGCGGACCGTCCTCGTTACTGATGAAACCGGCGAATGGACCACCACCTCGTGGGACCTCGGCGGTAAGAATCCCAGGTTCTTTCGCGGGCTCGCACTGACGCCTCAGGGGCATCCCGCGATTGCGGTGGTCTGCCAGGAGGAAGACACAGCAGCTTTCTATTTGATCGAGCGGGTGGTCGCGTCTGCCGGCGACGCCCCGGCCTGGCTCGAACCGCAGCTAGTCGCGGCGGCAGCGGGACAGAGCCTAAGCGCAGCCGTTGCTTACCCGCGCAGGGATCATCCGGTGGTGGCTTACTCATACCACGCTACTAATGAGTCCCAGTGGGTCGTCTGCGCTGCCCAAAGGCTCGAGTCCGGCGAGTGGAGCACTTCCCTGCTCAGCGAGAATGGCCGCCAACCTGCCCTCGCTGCGGGCAACGGGGGGACGGTATGCGTGGCATACATGACCCTTGGCCAGACGGTGTCAACCGCTTTCTCGCTGTGGCACACCGGGTCCGGGCACTATGTCAGCGGAGAGCTCCCGAATGTCGATGGGGCGACCTCGCACGGCAACGTTGACGTGGCTCTGCGCGGAGGCGAAGTCTACATCGTGAGGACAGTGACTCATCCCTCCGCGGGGCTGCAGTACCTGACCGGCCGGGTAGCGCCGCTGCTCAATCCGTAAACACAGCTCCTGCGCACTGCAGGGCGTAATAGCATTGGGATTGATCGACACCCCCTCCCCCCAGGCCGCGCGGGCGGCTTGGGGGGTTGTCCGCAATGGACAACCCAGGTATTTCCGTTTGTCCGATCCGAGCAACCCGACCCTCCCCACATGTCCCAATCGCAAAACCGGCCCCCCAGACCACCCCCGGCAAGGACTGAGTCCGTCAACCGCGAACGACCCCTCCATGTCCACCGATCAGCACAGCGTCAACTCGCTCCCGCGGGACTGGCAGCAGTCCGCAGCCCTGCTCCGGGATGCCCACGGCCATCGGGTCTACCGCATCGACGTCGGGGGCCGATCTGCCATCCTCAAGCTTGCCGCCGACCCGGCCGACGTGGCCATAGGCAATGAGCAGGCCAGCTATGCTCTGCTTGACCGGCTTGGCGTCCCCGTGCTGCAGGTGCTCGGCACCGGCCAGGGTTGGCTGCTGCTGGAGGATCTCGACGCGAGCCCCACGCACCGACTGGCCTCTGAAGAGGACATGTCCGACTGCGCCGTTGGAGCTGCGGTGGCGGGGTGGTACGGGTCGCTCCATCGTGCGGGGCGAGAGCTGTTGGCGGCCAGAGAGGCTCCGGGGTTTCTCACCCGCGAAACCGACCCGCTCACCCCCAGCAGCATTCTCCTGACCGCACGGCTGCTTGGGCAGGCAGAGGCAGGCGTGTGGCGGTTGGCGGCTGAGTCCATCGACGCGCTCAAAGCGCAGCTAGAACGCCTGCCAACGACTCTGACCTACAACGACTTCGATGTGGGCAATCTCGCTCTGCGCCGCGAACTGGCATCTGGGCGCAGGATGGCCCGCGAGGTGCCCCAAGCCCCCGGCGCGGTCGTCTTTGACTATCACCTCTTGGGCATCGGGCTGGCTTACAGCGATGTCCGCAACGTGCGAGGCTCGCTCCGTGGCGACGCGAGGGAGGCCTTCCTGGCCGCTTACGGTCCTACGGACACGCAGGAGGAGCTGCTAGACCGGCCGCTGAGCGTCCTGGTCGGGCTGCACGAGGCGGCGCGGCGCGAGCGCTTGCCGAGGTGGGCTGAGCCCCTGCTCCAGAGCGTTATGACCGGACAGCTCGAGCGCGACCTGAGAGCCCTCGTGGAGTACCTCTGATCGCAGGGCCATCGCAAACGCCAGGCGGCAGGGTGCCTCCGGCACCCCCTCGTGATGACCATCTCGCGCTCTGCGGAGATTACCGCTCGACGATCGGGTTGCTCACCTGATCCCAGGGCGGGCGCACGGTGGCCGCGCGCACCTCGCCGTCGCGGTAGCGTACCGTGATCTCCAGCCGGTCGATGCCGGTTGGGCTGGAGTTGAACCAGTCCCCCGTGTCGCTGTTGAGGGTGTGGGTTTCATCGGATGACGACGGGCGGACGACCCGCACCACGATCTCGCTCACGCTGACCGGCGTGACGATATGGGCGCCGGCACTAAGGTAAAACCGGCTGATGCTGGTCCCCTGCCAGTTGGCGACATGCTCGAGATGCACGCGGCCGGCGGTGTAGTGACCCACCGGATAGTCCTGCGGCCGGGTCACGCGGATCACCTCATCGCGCATCAGCTCGGCGACGCGATAAGTGATGGTCTCGGCTCCCGGAGCAACTGGCACGGCCGCCCTGAACTCCAGCGGGCCAACCTCGCTTGCGGCGACGCGAAGCCAGGGGTCGGCTTGGGCAGCACGGTACAGCACGGCCAGTTGGGAGCCCGGAGAGCGGCTGAGCATCGCGAAGCTCATCTCAAGCAGCATCCGCCCCACCCCATCGACCTCCGGCAGCAGCTTGGCATCGTGGATCGAGATCCCCACCAGGGCCTCGGGGCTGACGTAGGCCGTGCCACCGCTGACGTGGACCGGAATCCGGAGATTGCGCTGGAGCTGCCAGACCCAGTACATTGTGCCGGCGTTGGCCAGCAACAGCACCACGCAGAGGATCGTCAACCCGGTCAGCCGCGCCAAGGCGACGCGGGTGACCGCTACGTAGTTGGGCTCGAACTTGTGTTGTTGCTCTTGCCGCTGCTGGTCCATTGGGCTCCTCCTTGGCGCGAACGGCTGACTGCGTAACATAAGATTGGACTTGCGGGGGCGGGGGGCGGTTCCCCGTCATCGCTCATCGTCCTCTGATCGCTTCATAGCAATCGGGACGTTTTTGTACGGGCCGGGAGTCTTCTTATGGCTCAGGATCTTGCCTGCATCGCGGTCGATCTTTACGTAGCGGTCGCTCTTGGGGTTACGTACCTGCACGATGTCCCCCTTGGTGGCCACAATCTCATCCCTCCAATCCGGGGCAGGTCTCTCCAGACAGTGTACTCATCGGAAACCACTCGTGGTCAGGAAGTCATGGGAGCCTGTGCTGATGGTAATTCGACCCACTTGGTCGCCCCCCTTCGCATCCATACGGGTAAGGTGCCGTCCGATCTTGAGCTAGACAGCACGCCTGCCGCCTCTCACCTGCTCCTGCATCCTGCGCTTGGCGTATGAGGCATAGGACTCGCACTGGCGTGCCAGTTCGCGGTAGTACAGGCAGCCCGGGTCGAGCTGGCGCAGGGGCATTGAATCCGGTATGAGCTTGGCGAAGGTGTCAAAACGAAGGTCCACACCTGTGACCCGCACAAGCTTGATCCCTGCTTGCTGACTGAGGCCGAGCTTAATCAGATCCCGCATCTGGGTATCGATGTGCTCCTTGGCCTCCGTCTCGGTAGCCCCCTCCGGGGGGTCGTGGTGGTACTTGCCGAGGTACTCAAAAACCACCCCCGCCTTGATGTACAGCCGATCACACTCCAAGCGGCTGCCTGTGGGCTGCTCAAACTGAGGTGGTCTGGCGTTGTCGACGAATGCCCTATCGCGAATCCGCAAGTCCAGTTGGCGTCTCATCAGCAGCTCGCCTCTGTTAACCGCCATGTCCTGCTCAACCTGCAAATGCTGCAGCTGGATTGCTTGACATTCTGCTGGCACCAGCGCAACGGGACGCAACTGTGCGCTCGCTTGACCAACTTTGTCAAGTCGAAGCCATCGTGCCTTAATCAGCCGAAGGCACGAGTCCCGAAGGCCATTGCGTGATGTCCCCGCCATCCGCTCAAGCTCACGAAGGCTCCCCGGCTGCCACTCGTAGATCAGAAGGTACAGAGATCGATCCGCAAGCTTAAGCGCCGGATCTTGCAGTAGGGTTTGCACAAGCAGATCCCAGTAGCGCACTGATAACACTCCCGGCTCAACGATAATGGGCTAGGATTCGGTCCTAAGGAGGCGGATTCCTTCCAGTTTCTCCCTAAGGGTGGGTGGAGCTAGCCGTGCGGCCCCTCCCCGGCATGCAGAGGGACCCGAGCCCGCCCTGGGGGTCACATTTTCACCGGGTCACCTGGCAGAGCGGGGCCGTCGGCCCCGGCTACGACATGATCCTGGTGAGTCTGTGACCCTCCCCGGCATGCAGAAGGACCCGAGCCTGCCCTGGGGGTCACATTTTCACCGGGTCACCTGGCAGAGCGGGGCCGTCGGCCCCGGCTACGACATGATCCTGGTGAGTCTGTGACCCTCCCCGGCATGCAGAAGGACCCGAGTCAGACTCACATTCGCGCATTGCCCAGCGCACCACACGCAAGCCCCAACCCCCAAGCCTCACACCAACTACACAGCGTATACTGTGGCAAGGTAGGTGATGCCCGATGCTGATCGCGCTGTTTCTGGTCAGCGTGCTGGACGTCTCGCTGACCTGGCTCGGCCTGGAGTTGGGGCTGATTACGGAAGCAAATCCGCTGCTCGCGCGCGCCTTCGCCCTGGACGGCCGCCTCGCCGTCCTCGTCACGATGCTCGTCGTCGCGGGCTCGGTCTGGCTGATGCACCGCTACCAAGACGAGGTGCCGTGGGTGCGGCACGCCGTCGCGGCCCTGCTCGCCGTCAGGCTGGGCGTGTTAATACTGCACGTGCCGTGGCTCATGCTGGCCATGCGCTAGACGTCCGGGGTGCCGCCGCCCGGTGTGGTGGCGGCACCTTTATCCTCTCTACGGAAACCACCTCATGCCAGTGACCACCCACACCACGATCGCGTACGCCGCCAGCACGATCCCCGCACCGCCTAGGTTGGCGCCGTATTCGGTGCGCCCGACAACGGTCAGGACGGTGCCGATGCCGACGAGGGCCAAGCCCGCGATTGCGCCCATGGTCAGGGTCCCGAGCCCGAACTGCGCGTAGCCCAGGCCGCCCCACTGCCGCACGCTGCTGTACTCAATAAAGACCATGATCGCCGTCGTCACCAGGCCTGTGATCAGCAGCCGTCGCAGCGGCGGCGCGACGCCCTGCCGGCGCACCTCCTGGTCGACCAGCGGCAGCGCGAACACTCCCGCCGTCGCCACGATGATGTACACCAGGGCTTGTTGGAGCTGGTCGCGCCACACGCCGGGGTAATCGCCAAAACTGAAACCCCGCCCCGGCACCACCGGGATCACCCACAGGGTCGCGGTCAGTAGCAGCGCTGCTAGGAGGGCCGTAACGGTCACCTCGCGGAAGCAGGCGCCACGCCTGAGCAGGTAGGCGCCCACGGCGGCAGGCGGCAGCAGAACGCTGAGGGACGAGCCGAGCAGGCCGGCCATGCCGGGCAGCCTGCTGGTGGCGGCGAGGAGCAGCACCATCAGCAGGGTCATGGCGAGCGCACCGGCTGTGAGTCGAATGGGTCTGGTCATGGTTTCACCCCACCGAGAAGAGCCCTCTGCCTGCATCTTATCAGGCAACAGCACTAGTGAGCACCAATCCGCGCGGCTTAATGCGATACTGCGGCCCCAGCGCTGAGGCTGTCGCTCCTAGGCCTGCCAACGTCGCTGCACCACGACTGACGCAGCGATTGCAGCCGCGAGCGCCGCCGCCAGGAGTCCGCCCTTGGCCGCCGGCAGGGACACAGCCCCACTCCCCCTACCCCACGCTCCCAGCGTCAGGAGACCTGTATACCTACCCTTAGTAGCCAAGTCCACCAACCAGTACGACACCGGCACCAGATACGCGGCTGCAGACATCCGCGTGATTGCGCCGACCGCCGCCGCCATCGCCCCCAGGAACAGCGCTCCCGGCAGGGCGAGCCACAGGGCCAACGAGAGCGGCACCGCCGCTCCGCGCAGAACGTACGCCAGGATCGCCAGTAGGCACATGCCTGCGACAGCTGCCGCACCGATTCCAGTGCGCATCAGCACGGCCCGCTGCCAGCCGGGACGGGAGCAGACCAGGTCCGCCGTGCGGCCCTCGAACTCGCGGCTCGCTAGCGCCCCCATCAGGAGCGGCGCGAAGAGGCAGGCATACGTCTCCAGCCCGACGAGACTGAGCTGGGTCGCCAGTGCTGGGACGTCGCGCGGCAGCCAGAGCATAAACGGGATCGCCATGGCCCCGGTGTACGCCGCGACCAGGTCGAGCCGGGCGTAAAGGCGCAGCTCGTAGCGCAATTGCCGGAGCCAACCCGCGCGGCTCATCGCTAGCGCCCCGCCCGGCGGTTGTTCCAGGCCCAGGCGGCAAGCGCCAGGAGCCCGGCGGTGAGCCCCAAGTGCAGCAGCCGGTTGCGCAGGATCAGGCCGCTGGCGAGGGCCTGATCAAAGCGCCGGAAGGCGTCGGTGCGGATGATAAAGGACGCGAGGTTGATGCGGAAACCGCCTTCTGTCGGCGCGATTCCCGCCCAGAACAGGTACACCAGGAACGGCGGCACCACGACCGCCCCCCGCCCCGCCAGCGTCGACATCGCCAAAGTCAGAGCCGGCACGTACAGCAGCGTGGGGAGCAGCACCAACGCCGGCACCCCGAACGCGCCCGCCGCGAACGGCTTGCCCATCTGCCCCTGCACGTACCAGTTGACCGCGAGCGCAACCGCCAGCGTTACGGCGCCGATGCCCAGCAGCGGTGTAGTGGCACCGAGGTAGCGCCCGAGCACGCGGGCGACAGGGCCGGCGGGCTTGGCGGCGAGCACGTCGTGGCTCATGGTGTGCCGGTCGCGGTCGACCAGGAACGCCGTAGTAAACAGCGCGACAAAAGACAACACGATGCCCATCCGATCGGCCCAGACGCGGGCGGCGTCGTAGCTCGGCACACCGTGGGCAAGCACGCGGTCGACGGCGCGCTGCCAAGTCTCGTCACCGGTCACCTGGCCAGGATTGTCTGTCACCCGGTCCCACAGCGCGAGCTCGCCGAATTGGTAGCCGGCGACCTCGCTGATCACCATCACGGCGACCAGTACAACGCCGAGCCAAAACACTAGCGAGCGAAGCTGCATCCTGGCTTCGTGCCGGGCGAGGCCGAAGATCTGGCGGGTCATGCCGACTCGCCTCCGATCAGATCGAGGTAGGCGTCCTCCAGCGTGGGCTCGGCGGCGGTCGCGCCGGGCGGCCGATCCGGGGTCACTAGGCGCAGGGCGAGGCCGTGGCCGGTGCGCACGAGCAAGGTGACGCGGCCGTGGCGGCGGAGGTGGGCGGCTTGGGTTTCGTCGGTAGTCAGCGTCCAGACGCGCCCCTCGGCCCGGGCGATCAGGTCGGCGGGGCTGCCGCAGAAGATGATCCGGCCGCGGTTGATCACCGCGAGGCGGGCGCAGGTGTGCGCGACGTCCTCGACGATGTGCGTGCTGAGCAGGACCACACGGTCGGCGCCGAGGTCGGCGAGCAGATTGCGAAACCGTACCCGCTCCTCCGGGTCCAGGCCTGCGGTCGGCTCATCGACGATCAGCAATTGCGGGTCGCTGAGCAGGGCTTGGGCAATGCCGAGGCGGCGTCTCATTCCGCCGCTGAGCCGGCGCGTCGGCTGGTCGCGCTGGTCGGTCAGATTCACGGCCTTCAGCAACTCCTCGATGCGGCGGGCGCGCGGCGCGGCCGGCAGGCCGGACAGCAGCCCCAGGTAATCCAGGTACTCGCGCACGGTGAGCGAGGGATAAGTACCGAACTCCTGCGGCAGGTACCCCAGCAGGGGGCGTGCGGCGGCGGGAGTGCGGATTATGTCCACTCCACCGAGGCGGGCCGTGCCGTTGTCGGGCCGCAGCAGCGTGGCGAGCGTGCGCATCAGGGTCGTCTTGCCGGCGCCATTGGGGCCGAGTAGGCCAAACATCCCCCGATCAATCTCCAGGCTTACGGCGGCGAGCGCCTGCGTGCCGCCGCGATATGTCTTGCTGAGCTCGCTAATCATCAACATGAGGATTGACGCCTCCTACGAGTTTCTGCCCCAGAGCAGGGGCTCGAGCGCGGCGCCGCAGGCCAGGGCAGCCAGCGCGCTGTACAAGGCCAGACCGCCCCCAGCCATCATCAAAGCCAACACCGGCGCTGCCAGCAGGAAACACACCACCTGCGGCACCTCGCTGGCAGCCAACAGGCCAGCGGCGCGGCCGGAGTCCCTGCGCTCGTCGGCAGGGGCCAGGTCACGGGTCAAAGCGTCGCCCCAGCCGGCCGCCTCCAGCAACCGAGCTCGGTCCAGGGCGGCGGCGGCGAAGGCCGCATCCGAGTCGGCGGCGGCGGTAAGCCGGGCCTGCTCGGCGTCGTCCCAGGCAGCGAGGAGAGTGGCGAGTCGATCAGTCGTCCTCGACATCGAGATCCTCCTCGGCGAGCTGCGCGGCAAGCTGCCGCTTGGCCCGGTGAATCGTCACCTTCGTCTTGGCCAAGGTCCAGTCCATGACTTCCGCGATCTGCCGGTACTCCAACCCCTCGAACTCGCGCAGCATCAAAGCCGCCCGGTGATCCGGGGCGAGCCTTCCCAAGGCCTGCCGCACGGCCTCGGCCGTATCCCGGCGCAGGGCCTCAGGCTCGGGCTGGGCGGCGGGGCTGTGGTCGGCAATCCGGCCGAGCTGCCCTGCCGGGCCTGCGCGGGCGGCGTCGGCGGGTGGGGGTGCCCAGCGGTTTCGGCGGCGGAGCTCGTCGACAGCCAGGTTGCGCAGCACACGGTAAAGAAGTGTCGCAAACTTGGCCCGGGGCTCGTAGCGCTGCCGCATCAGGTAGAGGCGCGCGAACGCCTCCTGCGCCAGATCCTCCGCGGCGTGCACGTCGCCGACCATCCTTAGGCAAAAACCCACCGCCCGCTTACGATGCCGTACTACGAGCGCCTCGAAAGCCCGCTGATCCCCGCGCCCGGCGGCAAGCATCAGTTGTTGGTCAGAGCGCGCCTCCAAGGGTCTACCGGGCCTCCTTAATCGGGGCGGAGTTGTGTGCACACGGTGTTTCTAACGAGGGAGGGGGTGCAGAAGTTACACGAGCGATGCGCTGCCGCCGTCCTGCCTCATTGGCGCGGCTGGGGTCGCGCGCCGGGTGAGGCTGCGAGCGGCGCAGCGCATCGCTTTGGATCTAGGGATCGATCTTGTGGGTTTGGAGCTCTGAACTACAGACTCGGGCCGATCTGCCTGGCGGGGTGGGTCACGGACTCACCAGGATGATGCGGTAACCGGGGCCGACGGCCCCGCTCCTCCCGATGATCCGGTGAAAATGTGACACCCAGGCTAGGTTCAGACCGATCTGCCTGCCGGGGTGGGTCACAGACTCACCAGGATGATGCGGTAACCGGTGACGACGCCACCGCTCCTCCCGATGACCCGGTGAAAATGTGACACCCGGGTAGGCTCGGGAGCCTCCGCACCCCAAGCGAGGCCCCAACCCTCCCAATGAGGTAAGAGCAGCGCAGCTAGTCGCACTGTTGCACGTAGGCGCCCCTGCGACTATAATGAGTGAGCGCTCACTCATTATATTGATAAGGAGGCGCATCCATTTGAATCCAGCATCCTCACAGCTGATGGTGTTCCGCCTAGCCCTGATCATCGGCATTGTCGCCGTGGCAACGCTGCTGCTTCGCTTCCGGCGGGTGACCGGTCGCCTACGGCTGGCTTTTTTGGTCGGCGGGGTCCTGGTCTTGGGGGTCGGCTTTGGGCTCTTCGGGCCGGCAAATCTCGACCCTAACCCAGTGTTCGCGTTGCGGACGGTACTGCGCACGGCCCTGGTGCCTGCCACCCCGGTGGGCCCTCCCGCCATGCAGCCTAAGCTGCCGGTGGCGGCGCTTTTCGGCGTGATGCTGGTGGTTGGTTTCGTCTCCAATAAGGGTATTTGCGGCTGGGGATGCCAGCTTGGGCTGCTGCAGGATCTACTGCACAGATTCCGCACTCCCAAGTACAAACCGCCCTTCTGGCTCACCAATGCTTTTCGCGCCATCGCTTTCGTCGCGCTCGCGGGCGGCCTCGCTCTGGCAGGGCTGGATTGGATTGGGCTGGTCGATCCGTTTCGCGTGTTCCGATTCAACTACGGCCTGCATGTCGGCGGGGTGGCCGCCTTGATTTTGGTCGCCAGCGTGTTTGTCTGGAGGCCATGGTGCCAGCTACTGTGCCCCTTTGGGCTGGTCAGTTGGCTCACAGAGCATGTCAGCCTGCTACGCCCCCGCGTCGACCGCAGCCTCTGCATCAACTGCCGGCTGTGCGTCAAGGCTTGTCCGGGGCGGGCAATGGAGGGCATCCTGGCGAATCAGACACTGCGCGCCGACTGCTTCGCTTGCGGAGCCTGCATCGAGGCATGCCCCAAGCCCGGCGCACTTGATTGGCGCGGTCCGCGTGCCGTGCCTACAGGAGTACGTGCGCCTGCGGCTGCCACCGCCAAGGCCGGCCCACCCAGCCCCAGCGAGGGAGGAGGACAGTGATATGGCGATCAACCGCAAGGAGCAGCTGCGCAAGGCGGCGGCGGCGGTGATTGCGCGACACGGGTTTTACCAGAGCACCGTGGATCTGATTGCAGCCGAGGCGGGGGTCTCCGTCGGCACGCTCTACAACTACTTCCGGGACAAGAACGAGATTCTCCAGCACATCTTCGAGGTTGAGCACGAGCGGCGCCTGGCGCTGTTTGCGGAGATCAGGCAGCTTGACGTGCCTGCCGCCGACAAGCTGCTCCTCGCCATCAGGCGGCACCTCGAATCGCTGGCGGAGGACGACTCGGCAGCGCGGATCATGCTGCAAGAGCGCCTCATTCCGGGGCCATGTCAGGGCGATGTGCCGGTCCGGGCGCGGGCGTTGCGTGATTTCCTTTGCGAAACCGCCGCCGCCGGCCTCGCCTCCGGCCAGCTCGACTGCGATCCCGATCTGCTGGCCACCTTGCTGGTCGGCGCCGTGCTCGCCCTGGTCGAGCGCGAGCTGCTCGGACCCACGGCACGCGTCCCAGCCGAGCAGCCCGATTATCTGGTCAGCGGCCTGGCCGAGATCGAGCGGCTGGTAAGACGGGGAGTAGTCATAGGCGCGTGACGCGGGAGGGGACTCTCGCCAAGAGGATACCCCCACCCCACAGGGAAATCCTGAGCTACGGCAGTCCGTCGGCAGGAGGCGAGGGCGATGCGGTCGTTTGCCCCGGAGTTTCTGGAGCGGCATGAGATAACCCATGGCCTTGCGTCAACCCTCCGGCTACTGGGTGAGTTCCGTGGCCGGCAGGACATGTACCGCGCTCAATCGCCTGAGCTGCTAGAGGGCTTGCGGCGGCGTGCAATGATAGAGAGCGTTGAGTCATCCACCCGCCTTGAGGGCGCCGCGGCCGCGCCAGACCGGGTGCGGGACATTGTCGGCGGTGGCAAGCCGCCCGCCCAGGGCGACCGGTCGGAGCAGGAGATCGCCGGCTATCGTGACGCGCTGGCCACGATCCATGAGTACTACCCGGCAATGCCGGTGACGCCTGGCGTCATCCTGCAGCTCCACCGCGAGCTGTTTCGGTACCTGCCCTCGGCAGGTGGCGCATGGAAGATGGCCGACAACTCCATTGCCGAGAACCTGCCCGACGGCTCCCGCGTGGTTCTGTTTCAGCCTGTGCCGGCCTGGCAGACCCCGGCAGCCGTCGACGAGTTGTGCAGGGGTCTGGCCGAGTCCCTGGACCGCGGAGCCGTCGACCCCCTCCTGGCCGTGGCGGCCTTCGTGTTTGACTTCCTGTGCATCCACCCGTTCGCCGACGGCAATGGCCGCATGGCCGCCTGCTGACGACGCTACTGCTGCATAAGGTAGGTTTCGATGCGGGACGTTATGTAAGCTTGGAGGGCATCGTCGAGGAAACCAAGGACGGCTACTACGACTCTCTCCGCAAGTCCTCAGCCGGGTGGCACGAGGGCGCCCACAGCCTGCAGCCCTGGTGGGAGTACCTGCTCGGTGTCGTCTTGCTCACTGACTATCGCCAGCTCGATCTGCGCCTCGCGGGCGGCGACTCTCAGGGCGGCAGTAAGGCGCGGCTTGTCGAGCGGATAGTCTCGTCGCTGCCCGCGATGTTTGTCTACTCAGACATTGCTGTCGCCTGCCCTGGCGTCAGCCGGCCGACGATCATGCGGGTCCTGCGCCGCTTGCGGGAGCAGGGCCAGATAACGTGCGTCAGCAAGGGGCGCAAGGCCGTGTGGCGCAAGGTCTAAGTCAGGATATGTGATCATCGTGGGGGCGAATGTGATCAGATCTGTGGTCGGATGATATAATTCGGGGCTGGGCACAATGCCTCACTCTCCGGCATCAGCTCTCAGGGCGGTAATCCAGCACTGCGGCCCGACCGTGGGATAGACCAAGAACAGCACTTGTCCGCCAAAGCTCATGGTATCCCCACTCGTCTCCAACTCGAAGGCGCCGGTATCGGGCGAGGTGCCCAGGCTGCCAAAGCCTATGCCCGCGTGGCGGGGAAAGATGATGGTCTCGTGTCCCCAGAGTGCGGGCAGGGTGGCGTCGATCCCTGCGTAGCTGACCAAGGGCCTCCAAGCTCTGCCCTGCAGCTTGACCTGCCGCGTCCGGCCGCTCAGGGCTGGGTGCCAGGAGCGAACGGTCTCCTCTCCGGCATAGTGCAGCAGGTAGCCATCGGCCGCAAAGATGCTGCCGTCCTGCGTCAGGTCCCAGCCTGCCGCCTCCCCGTCAGCCAGGCGCACAGCATGACTGCTGCGGATCCGCAAAGTCCTGTTCTCAGAGATGGAAAGCACCAGCACCACACCCCGCTCATCAGAGTGCACCGCGGCGATCCTGGCGAGGTCCGCCCAAAAGGCCGGAGGAGGAGGCGCCAGCTCCCAGATCAGGCTGCCGTCACGGCGACTCAGCACGACGACCCGATTGTCCCAGTTGCATGCAATCAGCTCGGGGGTTACGACGACAGGCTGGGTTTCGATGTGGAAGTACCCGGCCGGCATCTCCCTCCGCCACGCCTCGACTCCGGTGCCGCGATCGATTGCGCGTAGGGTCATGGATGCGTCGCCAGTCTCGAGGATCAGGATCAGGTCATCTAGCAGCCAGGAGCGAGAGGGCCTGTTGCCGTTGCCGGCAGGGAGCGTCCAGCGGAGCCGCAGGTCAGGCAGAGACCAATAGGCATGTTGGCAGACGTCATTAGGGCCAGGTACGGCGCCTAACAATCCGGCGCCGTCGAGGAAGACCCGGTGGTCGGCGGTCCACTCGCGGTACCAGAGCCGCTGAGTAGACCAGGCAGGCAGGCCGGTCTGGGGATCAATGCCGACTAGCCAGCTTAGATCGGTTTCGTCCCAGTCGGGCCGCGATACCATCTCATGTCCGAAGCCCGGGGGGTACGCGTGAGTGCGCAACGCTAGCGAGCAATCGCTGCCGGCAACCCATTCGGGCCGGAGGCCGCTATGGTCATACCCGATGAAGTAACCATCCGGCAGGATGCCGTCGACGGTGGTGATGAGGCCGGTTTCCTTGTCAACACGTAGGTACGACAGCTCACTCCGCTCGACCATGGCCGGCAGCACAAGAATGAAGCCCTCCAAGAACTGCACCCAGCGTTGCTCAGGATACGGCTTCGGCCGCGAGGCGAAGCCCGATGACCAGGTCAGCTCGCCGGTATGCTTGTCGAGCCGCGCGGCCACCCCCTTGTGGTCGTGGAAGACAACGAAGAGGGCCTCCCCATCTAGCTGGAGGTCGGCGTTCGAGCCCAATGGTGGGTCACTGCTAGAGCGGGGCGCCATGCCGAACGGTGTCCGCCAGAGCTCGCTGCCGTCCGTCAGGTCCAGGCAGACCGCGTCGCCGCCCGCCAAGAGGTACGCCCGCCCGGGCCCGCCGATGTGACCTGGCGTGGTCTGGGGATCCGCTTCAAGAATCCACGCGCTAAGGCTATATGATGGCGAGTCAAACAGCGCCTGCCACGCCACCCGGTACCCGCCGACCGCAGAGCGCGGTGAGGAGCGCACCTCGGTCACGACCAGCGGCGCGAGCAGCACCAGCGTCCCCACTGAGACCACGGTGACGTACGCTGTGGCGCCGCGCAGGAGGGGGCGGGCCGCCGACCGGCCGCGCTTGGGGACTGCGGCGATGAGGGCACCGGTTGCGTAGGCGACGCCCAGCGCCCCTGCCCAGAGCACGATGTTGAGCGGGGCAGGCACCGGCAGCCCATGCAGCAGCCCGATCGGCTGAAACCACCACCGCCCATACACCGCCATCCCCGCGATGAAAAACGCCAAAGCCACCTGCAGCAGGCTGCGGCGGCCAAGCCCATAGCGGTACAGCGCCACCCCGGCCGCAGGCGCGAGGCCGATCGGAATCAGCGCGCCGACGACGAGGCGCTGAAACTGCAGGAAGGCAAGCGGGACGTCCGACAGCGGCTCCAGGCTACGCCCGCTGTACGGGACGACCGTCGAGAGGAGCGCGACGGCTGCCAGAACCACGGCCAACCACAGGAGGCGGCGTGACACTGCCTGATCCTGGTCCACGGTGGAGCACCTCCGGCGCGGCGGGGGCTCAGCTGAGCACCTGCGAGACGCGACAACTGCCATATGCTTACACCGCAGGGCGGGATGTGACCTGCTGGGGTCGGGTCTGAGGGCACAGGTCGCACAAACGAAGTGAAGCGCAAGGGCCGGGACATAAAGACCCCGGCCCTTGCCAAACACCACTAAGGAAGCGCAATGCGCGTGGTCCTGATCTCCATGATCTGAGACCCCTTGGTAACCACATAGCTAACCTGCAGCGAACCTTGGTCGGCAAGCAACAGGCCTATTGGACCGGGCAGAGTGGCCTTGTGGAGATCGCCGTCACTCACGCTGCTGATGGTTAGCTCATCGCCGAAATACACCACATACCTGCCCTTGCCGGGCAACCATGCCAGCAATCCGTGGTTGCTGTTGGTTGTCCTTGTGTCGTCAGTCAAGTCAAGGACAACCCAATCCTCCAGCCTTCCGCCCTTATCTACCTGCCTATATGCGAGATACGATCCATCTGGAGCAGGTATCGGATAGCAGGCTCCCTGGATCAAAAGTGCCGGATCAGCGCCTTGCGAAAAGCTGTAAACGCTGGGGATGCCCTCGCTCCTACCCACGAAGTACAGCTGGCCGTCTGGAGCCCACCGGACGGTCTTCTCCAGGCCAGTGTACGCTGAGGAATCGCGCTGCTCAAAGATCGAACGCGCCTTCATGGTCCGCAAATCTATGAGCCATATCTGATGAGCCGCCTTGTCTCCGTTGTACACCGATAGTGCCAATCCACTTCGATCCGAAGAGAGAGAGGCTGACAGGGTCGTCTGGTCATCACAGACCCGGATCGGGTCGCATTGTCCGGTGTCGGTACTGACTATCATTTCTCGCCCAAAGAGGCACCGTGCTCCGTCGATCCACGCCGGTAAGAGGTCATCGATGTACGAGGCCCATGGGGCCACCGAAACCTGAGCGGGAACACCCTGAATCTGCAGCACCATCTCGCCTTCCACAAGATCAGGGAGTGCATGCACCGCAATGGTCCTGTCCGAGTCGGGGCACTTGACCGAAGCAAACGCTGCAGTCGGAGTCGTTCGCGTAACTACTTGTGTCTGGAGTACGAAGAGCAGACCGGCCAGTGCCGCGAGCGCCACAACGTAAGGTATCGGCCTTTTCACGCCTTTGGCCTTTGCACTAGGCGGCGTGAAGGGATCTGGTCTTGATCCACAGCTCGAGCCTCCCTACGCACTCTGTCCGCAAGGCATTGCTGACTACCATATACTTACACCGCAGTTCGGGCGGCTACCTGCTAGGACCTGACCGGGCTCTCGCGCGAGTACTGCGCCGCTTGCGGGAGCTGGGCCAGATAACGTGCGTCAGCAAAGGGCGCAAGGCCGTGTGGCGCAAGGTCTAAGTCAGGAAATGTGAGTATCGGGGGCGAATGTGATCAGATCCGTGGCTTGATGATATGATTCTCGGCCGGGGACGTGGCACGCAGCGCGCACCCTCACCTTCCGAAAACCGGTGACGGCGTCACCGGTCCGCCCGATGACCCGGTGAAAATGTGACACCCTGGGCAGGCAATCAGTCTCCCCCACAGCCCCCGCGGTGCGCTGCGCCGCTCGCAGCCTCACCGGGCGCGCTACCCTCGCCGCGCCAATGAGGCAAGAGCGGCGACAGCGCATCGCTCTCATTGACACCAGCCCCGAAAGGTATAGGATAGGTTCGTTGTTCGGGCAGATGGCCTCGCTGGACAGACTCCTAAGGGGTAGCTGCCCCAAATCCACCAGCTAAGAAGGCGAAACACTGTGATGACCAGCCCTGATCGGGAACCCGGCCCGGTGGCCGCCGCCGCTCGCCGCGGCCGGCCTGTGCGTGCGCTGTTCCTGTTTGCGGGGCTGTTTGGTTTCTGGCTGATCCTGGCCGGCGCCGTCGACCCGCAGCGCCTGCTCGCCGGCGCAGCCGTCGCCGGGGCCATCACGCTGCTGTGGTACCGGCGCCTCGAGAGCGGGCCGACGGGTGCGGATGTGCCGACGTTGATGCTGTTGGTGCGGCCGGGGTTTCTACGTTATGTGCTCCGCCTCGGGATCGAGATCTTGCGGTCCAATTGGACGATGGCCCGCGTGGTACTGTCGCGGGAGATGCCGATCTCGCCGCACTTCGTGCTCGTGCGGACGCGCCTCCAGCACAACCTCACCCGCGTGATTTACGCAACATCGATTACGTTGACTCCCGGCACGCTGAGCGTGAGCCTCGACGGTGACGATCTGATTGTGCACGCCATTAGCCGGGATGCCGCCGAGGGCGTTCGCGGCTGGCCTGTGGAGGACCGGGTGCGGGAGCTGGAGCGGGCCTGGGACCCGGGCCTGCCGCCGCGCACGCCGGCAGGAGCGACGGGCCGATGAGGGTGTTCCTTGGCGGCGCGATATTCGTTGCGGCATTGACGTTTTTGTCGCTGTACCGAGCCGTGATTGGGCCGCGCGCCGTCGACCGCCTGGTCGCCGTCAATGTGATCAACACTAAGACGGTGCTGCTGCTGTCGCTGGTGGCGCACGTGTCGGGGCAGTACTCGTTCGTGGACGTCGCCCTCGCCTACGCGCTAACCAGTTTCGTGACCACCGTCGTCGTGCTCAAGGCTCTGCTCAAGGGGGGACTATAGGCATGGGCATCAGCTTGCCCGGTCTCGCGGCCGCCGCTCCGGCCGCGGCCGCCCTCGCCCCCGCGGGGCTACTAACGGCCCTCCGCCTTGCGCTCGCCGTCCCGCTGCTGCTGGGCGGGCTGTTCTTCCTGGCGGTCGGCACGATTGGCCTCGTACGTCTTCCCGACGTCTTCACGCGCATGCACGCCACCGGCAAGTGTGACACACTCGGCGCCGGCCTGACGCTGCTCGCCCTCGCGGTCGTCGCCCCGGCCCCCGCAGTCGCCCTACGCTACTTGCTGATCGTCGCCCTGATCCTCGTGATCAACCCGACGACGGCGCACGTCATCGGCAACGCGGCCTACCGGTATGGCGGGCTGGACGTCCCCGGCACCGGAATCCTGGATCTGCGGGGCGAGGGCGACGCGCCCACCGCCCCGGACGGCGGAGCCACATCCCCAGCGCCAAACACAGGGACTGCATCACCGATCCCAGACACGAAAGGCCCACCCCACCCATGAGCGACCTCATCCTCGTCATGCTGCTCAGCCTGCTCGTGGTATGCGCGATCGCCGTGTCGCTACTGCGCGACCTGGTATACGCGGTGATCGTGCTCGCGGCGTACAGCCTGGTGATGTCTCTCGTCTGGCAGCAGCTCAACTCGCCGGATATCGCGATTACGGAGGCTGTGGCGGGAGTGGTTTCCGGTGCGCTGATGATCGCCGTGATCATCCGCACGAGGAGGTCGGAGGATTGAGGCCGCGGCACCTGCAATGGCTCGCCCTACCGCTGCTGCTTGCCCTGGCGCTGCCGCTCGTCCTCGCGGTGCGCGAGATGCCGCCGTATGGGGAGGTCAACCCGGCGCTCGGTGAGGTCGCCCGCCACTACAACGAGCACGCGCTGGCCGAGACGGGCGCGACCAACATTGTCACGGGGATCATCCTGGATTACCGGGCGTACGACACGCTCATCGAGACCACCGTGCTCTTCACCGCCGTCATCGGCGTGTTGCTCGCGCTGCGCTCAGCCGCCCCGCGAACCCGGAGCAGCGCCAGCGGCAGTGCCGCCGCAGCCAGCAGCGCCAACCAGAGAGGCTTGGGCAATGGACGACGACATCATCCTTAACGAGGTCGCGGCGCGGGTCATCCCGATGATCCACGTCTTCGGCCTCTACATCATCATCAACGGGCACCTGTCGCCGGGCGGCGGCTTCGCGGGCGGCTCGGCGCTGGGCGTCGCCATGGTGCTGTTTGCGCTGGTGTTTGGCGTGCGGCAGGCCGGCGAGTTGGTCGGTGAGCAGTTGCTGATGCTGCTGACCAGCCTCGGCCCGTTCTGGTATGCCGCCGCGGGGCTGTGGGGCATGGCGCGGGGCGGGGAGTTCCTGGCGGGCTCGCGCGCCGGCGCGGCCATCGGGCAACCGGGAGCCCTCCTGTCAGCCGGGCTCATCCCCGTGATCACCTTCGGCGTCGGCATCAGCGTGGCAATCACCGTTGTCGTGCTGTTTCTGGCGATCGTGGAGGCAGATTAGACATGGGCGGCGGAGGCATGGCCAGTGCGGTAGGCGCTGCCGGCGGCATCACGGCTGCCTTCTGGCGGCACTACCCCTACCTCTTCGCGGTGGTGCTGTTCCTCATCGGCGTCCACACGCTGCTTACCCACCCCAACCTGCTCAAGAAGATCATCGGGCTCAACATCGCCTCGACGGCCGTCTTCCTGCTGTTCATCGCCATGGGCAACGTGCGCGGCCGCCTCGAGCCGCTCGTGGACCCGGCGCACCCGGGCGCCGAGTACGTCAACCCGGTGCCCTCGGCCCTAATCCTCACCGGAATCGTAGTGTCCGTAAGCATCACCGCCTTCGCCCTGGCCCTGGTGCTCAAGCTGTACCGGCACTTCGGCATGCTTAATGCCGAGGAGATCGTGCGCCTGCACCGGGGCCGCGAGGACTGACGCCATATGGAAACCACCACGCCCCCCACCCTCGCCCGGCACTTGCCAGTGCTCCTCGTCGTCATCGCCCTATTTGGGGCCTACCTCAGCCCCTGGCTGGCCCATGCGCGCCGCCGGCTGGCGGGGTGGCTCGTCGCCGCGATTGCGCTGACCGCGCTCCCGGCGGCGATCTGGCTGCTGGTGCGGGTTTCGACGGAAGGCACGGTGCGCTACAACCTTGGTGGTTGGGCGCCGCCCCTCGGCATCGAGCTGGAAGTATCGTCCGGCTCGGCCCTGTTGGCGGTGGTGATCGCGGCACTGATGGCGCTTATCGCAGTGTACGCGACGGCGAGCTTGGAGCACGAGGTCGGCCCGCGCGGCCACGGCTGGTACGCTGCGGCAATGCTGCTCGTGATGGCGGGCATGATGGGGCTCGTCGTGAGCAATGACCTGTTCAACCTGTTCGTGATGATGGAGATCACCACGCTCGGCGCGGTCGGGCTCGTCGTGGCGCGTGATAGCTGGGGGGCCGCGGAGGCGGGCCTGCGCTACCTGCTGCTGGCATCGCTCGGCTCGACGCTGATCCTGTTTGGCATCGGCCTGGCCTACATGATCACAGGGCACCTTAACCTGGGCTACCTGACCGCGGAGCTGTGGCGGGTCTGGGCGGATTATCCGCACATCGCGTCGGCGTCGCTGGCGCTGTTGGGATTGGGGTTTGCGCTCAAGGCGGCACTGTTCCCGCTCCACGTCTGGCTGCCAGAGGCGCACACTAACGCGCCGAGCCCGTCGTCAGCGGTCCTATCCGGGTTGGTGGTCAAGGTCTATGCCTTCACGTTGCTGCGGCTGGTCTACATCGTCTTCCGGCCGCTGCTGGACCACGCCCTGCCGGTCCGGGCCGTGCTGACGGTCGCGGCCGGCGGGGCGATCGTTGGCGGTTCGCTGTTCGCCCTCGTCCAGGTGGATCTTAAGCGGGTGCTGGCGTACGGCACTGTCGCGCAGCTCGGCTACATCTTCCTGGGGGCGGGGCTGGGAACGCCGTCGGGTCTTGTCGCCGCCTTCTATCAGATCGTCAGCCACGCAATCACCAAGGCCTGCCTGTTCATGTGCGCCGGAATCATCATTCACCGCACCGGGCACCGCAAGATCGTCGACCTCGGCGGGCTCGGCCGCTACCTGCCCGTGACGGCCGCCGCCTTCACTGTGGCAGCGCTATCGATGATTGGGATCCCGTTGCTGTCGGGTTTCGTGGTCAAATGGTATCTGGTGCAGGCGGGGCTGGAGGCGGGGCAGCCCGCCGTTGTACTGCTGATCCTGCTCTCGGGCTTGCTCAACGCGGCTTACTACCTGCCGGTAGTGTGGCGGTTCTACTTCCAGCCGGCCGCGGCTGTGCCGGCGCCGCGCGTGCCGCCGGTTGACCCCGCCGCATGGCCGCAGCCGGGTCGGTTGCGCCGCGCCCTGGATCAGCTGGAGGCGCCCCTACCTGCCCTGGCGCCCGTGGCCTTGTTGGCACTGGCCTGCCTCATCCTCGGCGTGTGGACCAGCCCGCTGGTCGATTACCTAGGTGGGGTCTCGGCCTGGCTGTTGGGGGCGACGGGACCATGACAGCACACGTCGACCCGCCCGCCGGCGTACTGGATTGGCTGCTGCTGGCTGCAGTGCTGGCGCCGCTGGTCGGAGGCGCTGTCATCGGCATGCTCGCCGAGCATCGCTATCGCCTGCGCAACGCCATCGCCCTGCTCACGACCGGCGCCGTCGCCGTGGTAGCCCTCGTCCTTGGCCGGGCCGTCCTCCAGGGCGCGCCGCCGGCGGTGACGGCCTGGCGGGTCAGCCCACTGCTATATATGGGCTTCGCGGTAGACCGGCTCGGGGTGCTGTTCTCGGTCACCGCGTCGGTGTTGTGGACTGCGACGGTGATCTACAGCTGGGGGTACCTGGGCAGGAGCCCCAATCAGCGGCGGTACTTCGCTTTCCTGACGGCGTCGCTTGGGGCGGCCATGGGCGTGGCTTGGGCCGGCAACCTTTTCACCATGTACGCCTTTTACGAGCTGCTTTCGTTCTCGACTTACGCCTTGGTCGTGCACGAGGGCGGCAGGGCGGCGGCCCGGGCGGGCCGGATCTACATCGCCTACTCCCTCACTGGCGCCTCACTGGTCCTGCTCGGGATCACAGGGACGCTGGTGGCGGGCGGATCGCTGGAGTTTGTGCCTGGTGGCCTGCTCTCGGCCATGGGCGGGGGTGCGGGGGCGGGCTTGGGTGCGGGCGTAGGCGCAGGCGCAGGGCCGGCCGTGTACGGCATCGCGCTGTGCCTGCTGGCCGGTTTCGGGGTCAAGGGGGCGCTGATGCCGCTGCACGGTTGGCTGCCGCAGGCGATGGTGGCGCCGACGCCAATCAGCGGGTTGCTGCACGCCGTGGCGGTGGTCAAGTCGGGAGTGTTTAGCATCACGCGGGCGCTTTACTGGGTGCTGGGCAGCGGCTTGCTGGCCCGGACCGGAATCAACAACGCGCTGGCCCTCGCGGCGGCGGTCAGCATCCTGCTCGCTTCGATCGCGGCCCTACGCCAGGACGTGCTCAAGCGGCGTCTGGCTTACAGCACCGTGAGCATGCTGGCGTACATCAGCCTCGGCGCGGCGACGCTCAACGCCGCTGGCATCACGGGCGGCCTGCTGCACCTGGTCATGCACGCGGCCATGAAGATCACGCTCTTCCTCGCAGCCGGCATCATCATCAACCGCACCGGGCGCACGCGCGTCAGCGAGCTCGACGGCATCGGCCGGGTGCTGCCGTGGACGATGGCGGCATTCGCGGTAGCCAGCGCGGGCATGGTGGGCATCCCGCCTTTGGCGGGTTTCGTCTCCAAGTGGTACCTTCTGCAGGGTGTGCTGGGGGCATGGGGGTACGGGGCGGTGGCCGTGCTGCTGGTGAGCTCGCTGCTCAACGCGGCGTACCTGTTTCCGGTGGTGACGCGGGCCTACCTCGGCACCTGGAAACCCAGCGTGGCGGGCGCTGAGGAGCACGGCCATGCGCACGGGCACGGCGACGCCGCAGGAGAAACCGCTCTCGACACCCACCACGGCGCCCCAGGTGGCGACCCAAGCGCCCCAGGTGGCGACCCAAGCGCGGCGCTAGCCCCGGATGCTGCTGCCGCGCGGACCGGACGCCGCCCGCCGGAAGCCCCATGGAGCATGCTCGCCCCAGTGCTGCTCCTAGCCCTGCTGTGCGTGGTGCTGGGCCTCTGGCCGGGCAGTCCTCTGGCGACCATCACTGGGCTCCTGGGCGGCATGCTCGGGGCGGGAGCGGCAGGACCATGAGCAGCTACGTACCGCTCCTGGCCGTAGGCGGGCCGCTGGCGGGCGCACTGGTAATCGCGATCTGGGCCCGTTCGCGATCCGCGCAGCGCGCGGTGGCTCTGGGCACGAGCGTGCTGGCTCTCGCTGCGGTAACATGGATTTACCTCCGGCTGCGGGCGGGCGAGATCTCGGAGTGGCGGGTGCCGGGGCCGCTGGGAACGCCAGTGGGCTTGGCCTTGCGCTGGGACGGCCTCGGAGCCGTGCTGGGCGTGGTCGCAGCCTACCTCTGGCTCGCCGCGACGATCTACTCCTGGACGTATATGCGCCACGGCGAGGGCGAGCGTCGCTACTGGGTGACTTGGTTGGTGGTCCTTGCCGGCACGCTGGGGGTTGCCGGGGCTGCCGATTATGTCACCTTGTTGCTGTGCTTCGAGCTAATGTCGCTGGTCTCATACCTGCTCGTTGTGCATAACCGCAGCCCAGAGGCCGTGTCGGCGGGCGAGACCTACCTTTACATGTCGGTATTTGCCGGAATCGCGTTGTTGACCGGAATCGCCACGATGCAGCACTACCTCGGCACAACCGTGATCGCCCCGTCGGCGGAGTTGCTGGCCGCCCTGCCACCAGCCGCCCGCTGGTCCATCGTTGGGCTGATGGGCACCGGCTTCGCGCTCAAGGCGGGCGCCCTGCCCCTGCACGTCTGGCTGCCGCGGGCGCACCCCGTAGCGCCGTCACCCGCCAGCGCCCTGCTATCTGGCGTGATGATCAAGGTCGGGGCGTTTGGCCTGATGCGGATCGCGCTGGTGATGCTGGCGCCGGTGATTGGGCCTGGCGCCGCGGCGCGCTGGGACCTAGCGCAGGCTGCGGGCCTGTTCCTTATCTGGCTGGCTGTGCCGACGATGCTTGCCGGCGTCACCATGGCCCTGCTGCAGCAGAACGCCAAGCGCATGCTCGCATACCACAGCATCAGCCAGATGGGATATATCTTGCTCGGCGTCGGAGTGGCCGCGTACCTAGGGCCGGAGGGGGCGGTGGGTTTCGGCGGGGCGATAATGCACCTCGTCAACCACGCTCTCTTCAAGGGATGCCTCTTCCTGGCCGTTGGCGCCGTCGTGCTCTACACCGGGGAGGTCAACATGTACCGTCTCGGTGGGCTGTGGCGGCGCATGCCGTTCACGGCGGTGGCGTGCCTCGTCGCGGCCGCCGGAATCAGCGGCGTCCCCGGGCTCAACGGCTACGCCTCCAAGACCCTCCTCCATCATGCGGTCGTCGAGGCGGCCCACGCCGGGCCCGCGGCGCTGCTGTGGGCCGAGCGGCTCTTCGTGCTCACGGGGGTGGGCACGGCGGCGTCATTCGTGAAGCTCTTCAGCCTGATCTTCCTCGGCCGGACCCCGGAGCACCGGCGCGTGCGGGGCGAGGACCGGAGGGACGAGACGACCGCGCCGCCCCTCGAAACCACCCCCATCCACGAAGAACTACCCCTCAAGGTCGGCATGGCCTTGCTCGCGGTATGCATCGTCGCGATCGGCCTGCTCCCCAACGCGGCAATGGGCGCAATCGTGGGGCCTGCCGGCCGGGGCCTCGGCTTTGACTCGCACGCGCTGGAACACACCCTGGTGACGAATGTCTTCACCCCGGGCGACCTGCTGTCAGTGGTGACGACGATCCTGTTCGGCGCGCTGGTGTTCTGGGTGGGATTGCGCAAGGGGTGGTTTCACCTGCACGGTCCACGCTGGCTCAGCATCGAGTGGCTGGCTATCGCGGCCGGGCGCGCAGTTGGACGGGCCTGGCTATGCGGCGCCGAGGCCTGGGAGGCGACCGCGGCGCGCCTCGATAGGCGCGTCAAGCTGGGTTTGCGGCGGGCGGCGCGGGCCTTGCCACTGCTCGACTACATACCTGGCCGCACGGAGGCGCAGCGGGAGTTTAACCTGCTCAACCTGGACTTTGACTTCTACCTGGTCCTCGGCGTCATCGCGGTCGTACTGCTGTTGATGGGCTGGTGGCAGTTGCGGGGGTAGCAGCGCGAGGCGATGCGCCGCTCTTGCCTCATTGGCGCGGCTGGGGTCACGCGCCGGGTGAGGCTGCGAGCGGCGTAGCGCCTCGCTTTGGGGTGTCTGACCGATTGCGTTCCTTGGGGGCCGATCTGCCCCGGGTCACCGTGAGGAGCGGTGCCGCCGGCACCGGTTACGACATGATCCCGGTGCGTTTGGGACCCTCCCCGGCGGGTAACCAGACTCGAGGCTGGTTGGTGGGGCGATCTGCCCCGGGTCACCGTGAGGAGCGGTGCGCCCGGCACCGGTTACGACATGATCCCGGTGCGTTTGGGACCCTCCCCGGTGGACAGGCCGACCAGGCCGGAAGTCCTGAGCAATGACGCACGTGCTTGAGCCCCAGGACCAGCGATGCGCTGCACTAAGCCGCAGCCTTACCCGGCCCGCTACCCTAGACGTGCCAATGTGGCAAAAGCGGCGCTGCGCACCGCTGCCTACCACCGCTCGTTGAGGATCTCGGCGCGCTTTTGCTGGTACTCCTGCTCAGTGATCAGACGGTCATCGCGCAACTGCTCCAACTTGCGCAGGCGGTCGGCGAAGTCGCCGCTTGCGGCGGGAGGAGTACTAGACGTGTTAGGGCTTGCGGGACTTGGCCGGCTAGGTAGATCGAGGTCAACCTCCATCACTGACGCACCCTGCTCACTGAAGTAGTTGTAGCCGTAGAAAACGGCCGCCCCGCCCGCAATCATAAGCCACAGCATCATGAACGGCGCGGGCACCCCCATGCCGGGCGGCATGCCCGAACTCATCTCGCTCATCATCGCCAGGCCAAGGATGGCGAAGCCGATCCCGATGATCATCCCCATCAGCGACGTGGCCTTGCCGGGCCTCACCCGGCCGCGAAACCGGTTGTCATCACTGCGGCCATTGTGGTTTCCGAAAGGCATCTCCGTCCGTCCCCCTATCTAACCAGCTACACGCCGACATGCGGCGCACGAGGCTCAAAGCCCCGGCCATCATATCACAACGCGGGCCCTGGGCATCGGCCACCGCGCTCGTCTCATGAGTCCGTAGGACCCATGACAACTGGTCTCATGAGTCCGTAGGCCCCATGATAACTCGTCTCGTGAGTCCGTAGGACCCATGACAACTGGTCTCGTGAGTCCGTAGGACCCATGACAACTGGTCTCGTGAGTCCGTAGGACCCATGACAACTCGGCCCGCGAACGCGCGCCCAGGTCTACTGCGGTACCTGCGCAATATGTGCACTGATGGCCGGGCGCGTCTGTGCAGCAGGTGCACGGATCGCCATCCAGGGTACGCCTTGAGCTGCTCGCCCTCGGTCATGTGGCCAGAGTACAACAGCACAGCCGCCCGCGAGCTCTCTCTGCTCGCGGGCGGCTGCCCAATAGTCCCACCAAGCCTATTTCTTGCCGTGCGCCTTGCCGTTGTTGGCCGCGGGTCCACGCTCATCAACCACTGAGAACGTGATCTGCCCGAGGACCTCAGTCCCGTAGTGCACCTTAGCGGTGTATCGGCCGTCCGAGAGGCCCAGCTCGCGCAGGTGGATGTTAACCATGAACTGCCCGTTGCCCGGCGCGTACCGGAGCACGTCGCGCCCGTGACCGAGCGCGTAGGTGACCAGCTTGTGCCCTGTGGAGCTATACAGGCTGAGCGAGACGCCTCGCGCGTCCAGGTGCCGTCCCTTGCCGCCCACCGTGAACTTAAGGGGCAGCGCAGCGCCGCTCTTGACCACGAAGTGGCTCAGGCTGATCGGTGGCCCAAACCGGACCTCACCCGTCGGCGCCACCGGGTCGACCGGCGGTTGCGGCGGTTGCGGTGGTTGCGGTGGCTGGGTGCCGCCACCCGTGGCGCCGATCTCGGCGTTGGTCAGGGCGCGGTTGTAGATCCGGACCTCATCAAGATAGCCGTGCAGGTGCCCCTGTCCGTCCGTGGCCGGCAGCGGGTCACGCCGCCCGAGGACCAGCTTATTGGTGCTTGTGGCCTGGGCGCCGGTCATCGGCACGTTGGTCCGGAGTACACGGTCCACGTAGATGCGCACTTGCGAGCCGTTGTAAGTGACGACGATGTGGTGCCAGGCGTCGATTGAGAGTACGGTCTCCGGCGTAATGACGGCCGCGGTCAGCGGTCCCAGATAGGCCTTGACCTTGCCGCCCGCCGTGACCTGCAACGAGTAGGCGCCGGTCTTGTTGACCAGCATCATCACTTCGCTTGCGCTGGGCAGCGAGTGCAGGTAGACCCAAGCCGAGATCGTGATACCCGTGCTACCCCCGATGTTGAGCGACGACGAGTGCGGCATCACCACGTGGTCGTCGATGCCGTCAAACCTCAGCGACGCACCGTTGCCCGTGAGCGGCGCCTTGTGCGAGGTCGACCAGTCGGGGACAGTAGCCCCAAGCGGTGCGCCGTACCATGTGCCGGTATTGCCGTTGCCCGAACCGTCAGTCAGGACCGAGTCGAGGCTCCAGTAGCCAGCCAGGCTCGTCGCCGGCAATGCAGCGGCCGGCACCGGCGCCAGTGCCAGGACCACGAGGGCGAGGAACCCGATGAGAAACCTCCTCAGAGCCATGCGTTGCTTCCCCCTTGTGATACATGCGGCAGTACGTTGATAGCTTACGCAAACTCCGTGCCACCAACACTGCAGACGACGGGGAAGCGGTAAGGTTCCGGGTACATGCGCGAAATCCAAGTCGGCGAACCGGCCCGCTGGCCGGTCACAGCTAAGCCGGCGGAGCCTTGCCCGCCGCCGACTCCGCAGCCGCAGCCGTCTCGGCAACCACCTGCCCCGCAGCGCGCCCCACGGCCTGGCCCGCCCCCCCGCTAGCCGCCGGGGCGGCGGAGCCGAGCCCCACCACATCAAACGCTCCCCGCAGCCTGGGCACAGTCGCATACATCAACGCGAGCAGCATGTAGATCACGCCGACGCTGCCAAACACCAGCGGCAGCTCCACGGCCCTTCCCACGAAGCCAGCCACGGTCTGCCCGACCGGCGATACCGCGTTGTACAGCGTGCCCAAGGTCCCAAACACCCGGCCCATCATCGCCCGTGGCACGACGGTCTGGGTCCAGGTGACGATGATGATATTGGCCGCAGCGTTAGCGCAACCCATCACGGCCAACACCGCGATACTCACCGGGACCACGCGCGACGCCGCAAATACCACACCGCCCAGGCCGAAGGCGCCGATTGCCGACAGGGCTAGGGTCGACCGCCTAAGCCGCGGCGCCGCAAGGCCAACGTAGAGCGAGCCGCAGATCATGCCGACGGCGATCGCCGTCTGCAGCAGGCCGTACTCCTGCGGTCCGGCCAACATCACATCCTTAACCCATGCAGCCAACAGCACCATGTATGGAGCGAGCAGGAAGTTGAGGAGCATCATCAAGGGCACGATGGCAAGCATTGCGGGCTGGCTGCGGATAAACCGGAGGCCCTCACCCAGGTCTCCCAGCCACCTGGCAGCGGTACTGCCGCCACGGGCTGTAACCGGGGCACCCGCTGCCGTAGCGCCGGCCCCCGCAACCTGCTGCGCCTGCTGCTGCCGGGCTAGGAACGGGTTGGCCTCCATGGCGGTCAGACGCATCGCCGCGACCGCCAGCACCGACACCAGAAACGTACCCGAATCGATCACAAACAGCGATGCGATATTGATCTTGGCGATCAGCAAGCCGGCGAGGCCGTAACCAAATACGTTGGCAAACTGCTGGGACATGGTCAGCAACGAGTTGGCCTGCGGCAACTCCTCCCGCGCGACAAGGGCCGGCAAGATGGACTGCTGCGACGGCTGGAAGAACACCCCCGCAGCCGACAGCAGCAGGGCCACCGCCGCAATGTGCCAGAACTGCAGCATCTGACCCGCCATCAGCAGTGGCACGAGCACGACCACCGCCGCCCGGAAGAGATCGGTCGCCATCATGATCCGCCGCCGGTCGAGCCGGTCCACCGCCACGCCGGCGAATACCCCAAACAGAAGCGGGATCGTCCGGCAGGCCGCCACCACGCCCATTAGCGCGGTGGAGCCAGTGAGCTCCTGCACGAGCCACAGCAGAGACACGAAGTAAAGACTGTCCCCAAACCAACTCACGGTCTGCCCAACCCACAGCAGCGCGAAGTTGCGATGCTTGAGTACCTCACGGTATCTGAGCAGGCCCCCTGCTAGCTTGGCAGCTGTGGCGGGTGCAGCTTTACTCACGGCACGTCCTCCTCCTAGGCCTGTGGCAGTGCGCCTTGCGCATGGTGCAGAGAATCAATCCGGGGAATGCGGGTGCCGAGGTGCGTACAAGCTGCGTCTACTGGAAGTCTAGTCCATATGGGACAATAAGGCAAGAGGCTATATTAGCGCCTTGCTCCGAGCGGTCAGCGGGCGCACTCGGAAGCTTCGCCGCGCAGGATCTCCACCCCGTGGGGCAGCGCGGGGAGGATCGCCGCGAGGCACTCACGGACGGCGCGTGGGCTGCCGGGCAGATTGACGATGAGGCAGAAACCGCGGATTCCCGCCGTCGCACGCGACAACATCGCCCGCTCCGTGTGCCGCATGCTCGCCGCGCGCATAGTCTCCGCGATACCTGGGGCCAGGCGCTCGACTACGTCGAGTGTCGCCTCTGGAGTCACATCCCGCCGCGAAAACCCGGTGCCGCCTGTTGTGAACACCACGTCCAGCCGCTCTAGGTCCGCCATGCGCCGCAGCTCGTCCGCGATCGCCCCCCGCTCATCCGCAACGATTACGATGCGCGCCACGTCCCAGCCCAGCGGCTCGACCAACTGCGCTACCGCCGGGCCGCTCGCGTCGGCCCTCCGGCCGGCCGCGCCTGTATCGCTTGCGGTGAGCACGCCGACGCGGATGGGCGCACGGGGATCCGCGGACATTGGGATGGTCATGGGCGATCTTCCTCGGTTTCCGCTGAGCCGAGGGCCAACACTACCAGCTCATCGCCCGGCCGCACGCTGCCCCCGCGCATCACCCGCGCAAAAATGCCCTCGGTCGGCATGACGCAGGTGCCCACAGCCTCGAAGATGGCGCAACCGTGGTGACATTCCTTGCCCTTCTGCGTCACCTCAAGCTCGGCCGCATCTCCTGCGCGTAGCTTGGCGCCGACGGATAACTGTGAGACATCGAGGCCGTCGATGGTCAGGTTTTCGGCGAAGCTTCCCTCGCTCACGTCGGCCCCAAGGCCCTTGATCTTGGCGATGCTGCTAGTCGACAGCAGGCTGACCTGCCGGTGCCACGTGCCGGCGTGGGCATCACCGTCGAGACCGTGGCCTGCCACAAGGCGGCCCTCGGCCACCGGCGTCTTGACGGTGCCCGTGCCCTCGGAAATGCAGACCGCGACGATCCGGCCCCTGTCACCAACTCGCGGACGCCTTGCCTTACCCACACTCAGATCCACCGGTCCCATTGGTCCTCCCCCTCCCGCCGGTAGTCCCCCGACCGTCCGCCAGATTTGGCGACCAGTCTGATCCGCCCGATCTCCGCGGTCCGGTCCACCGCCTTACACATGTCGTATACCGTCAGGCCGGCAACCGCAACGGCGGTCAACGCCTCCATCTCGACACCGGTGCGTGCGGTCACGGCGGCTTCGGCCTCAATCTCCAGCCGGTCGACACCGGCAGCCCGGAAGCGGATGCTGACCGCATCAAGCGGCACCAGGTGACACAGCGGAATCAGCTCGCCGGTGCGCTTGGCCGCCGCGATGCCAGCGATACGCGCCACGGCCAGGACGTCGCCCTTGGGCAGGCCCCCTCCGCCCGCGATTGCCGCCAGGGTCGCCGGGGCCATGGTCACATCCCCGCGCGCCACCGCCCGCCGCGCCGTAGGCTGCTTGGGACCCACATCGACCATCTGGGCACGCCCCGCGTCGTCAATGTGCGTCAGAGGTTCGGCACGGTTCATTTCCCGGGACATAAAGCGACACCTCCTGCCTGCCGGTCCGCGTCAGCCGCCAATCCGCGACATCCGGCGCCGCGCTGCCGACTCGGCCGCTTCCTCCATGTGGTGGCAGTCAGGCTTCCTTGCCGCGGCCCGCCGGAACAGCTCAGCCAGTTGCTCATCGCCAGCGCCCGACCGCAACGGCCCGCGCACGTCGACCGAGTCCTCCGCCGTCAGGCAAGGCTCCAGCCGCCCGTCCGCCGACAACCGTAGGCGGTTGCACTGGTGGCAGAACTTGTGGCTCACCCCCGCGATCACGCCGACCGTGCCGCGCCCGCCCACTCCCCACCGGTAAACACGCGCAGGGCCCGCGCTCACCGGCGCATCTTCCTCGGCCGCCGGGCGGAGCGCCGCCTCCGCCTCAAGGCGGGCCACAATCTCGCGGCCGGGAACCACACCTCCCGGCACCGTCATAGCACAGCCCTCGCCGAGGGGCATCAGCTCGATGAACCGCACGTGCAAACGCCGCTCCAGCGTCAGCCGAGCGAAGTCCACCACCTCGTCGTCGTTGTAGCCCCGCACCACGACCACATTGAGTTTGACCGGGTCCAGCCCCGCGGCCAGCGCCGCCTCAACGCCCGCCCACGCGCTCGGCCAAGCATCACGGCGGGACAGCCGCTCGAACTTGGCCCGGTCCAGCGTGTCCAGGCTGATGTTGGTGCGCCGCAGCCCTGCCTCCGCCAACCCTCCTGCGAGCGGAGCCAGCAGGGTACCGTTGGTCGTCAGGGCGAGATCCAGTCCCTTGAGCCGCACTGCCAGCCGGCGGACCAGATCCACGGCGCCCTTACGCACGAGCGGCTCGCCGCCGGTGACCCGGAAATGGCGGAAACCCATCTCCGCCGCCACCCCCGCTACCCGGACGATCTCCTCGAAGCGCAGTATCTCGGTGTGCCGCCGGTAAGCCACCCCTTGGGCCGGCATGCAGTACGCACATCGCAAGTTGCAGCGGTCTGTGATGGAGATGCGCAGGTAGTCGATGGCCCTGCCCTGGGTGTCGCGCAACGCCGCCCGGCTCATACGGGCTCCACCCACCGGATCTCGCCGGCCGGCCGGGTGTCGTATCCGCCCATGGCCTCTACCGCCTGCCGGAAGTTCTCGCTACCCGCCAGCTCTATCAACCTGGCGATGCGCGGCTCATCCACGGCTTCGGCCGGCAGGGCCAGCTCGTAGCGCTCCTCGGTGACCGGCACGAAGTCCAGCCCCGCCGCCCGTGCCGCCGCAAGGATGCCCATTCCCGCGTCGGCCCCGCCCGCCGCCACCTCGGCCGCGACGGCGAGATGCGTGAACACCTCCCGCCGGTACCCCGCGACCGACTCCGGGGCTATGCCGAGCCCGCCGAGCAGGTAATCGAGGAGCACTCGCGTGCCCGCGCCCCGCTGGCGGTTGATGTAGCGCACGCCGGCCTGCGCCAGATCGGCTACGGAGCGGAGGCCGAGGGGGTTTCCCCTGGCGACCAGCAGCCCCTGCTGGCGCATCGCCAGGCACACCAGCGCCATACGCCTCCCGGGCAGCAGCCGCCGGACATCGGTCACGTTGTAGTCACCCGTGGCTGGGTCGAGCAGGTGCGTTCCCGCGATGTGAGCCTCACCGCGCGCCAGGGCCTGCAGCCCGGCCATGCTGCCCGCGTTGGCCGAGCTGAGCGAGGCGCCGGGATAGCGGTCCCGGTACAGGTTTCCGAGAATATCTAGGGACAGGTCGTGGCTGCCGATCGCCACCACGGAGGCATCGATCTCCGAGCGCGGCCGCAGCAATGCGGCCCGGATCACGGCCCCGGCCTCATACCCTTCACGGTCGGGCGGCACCTCGATGATCGCGTCGGCCCGCACCAGGGACGAGAGGACGCCTGCGCCGCGCGTCAAGGGAGCGGCGACGTAGGGCGTTTGGCGGCGTGCTCCTGGGCGGCCGGCCTGCTCCTCCGGCTCGGTAGCCGTAACCCGCCCGAGCTGGACCCGAAGGTACTCGCGCACTCCTGCCGGCGAGGGCATGCGCCGCCCAAGCCGAGCCTCAAGCTTACCGCGGACCGCTGGTGGGGCTCCCAGCAGGCGCAAAAGCAGGGGCCGCAGGAAGTTGTCGAGACTGACCCACGCCGACACCGGATACCCGGGCATCCCCAACACCGGCCGCCCGCCGCAGACCGCCAGGATCACCGGTTTGCCGGGCCGCGTCGCCACGCCGTGCACCACGACTTCCCCCAACGCACCAAGCGCCTCGGCCACGAAGTCACCGGACCCCGCCGAGGACCCGGCGCTGACCACCACGACGTCGGCCCGCCCGAGGGCCGCCTCCACCGCCGCCCTGATCGCGCCGCGGTCATCCGGAGCCACCGGAGCAACTTCACATACGCCGCCCGCCTCCTCGGTTACGCCGGCGACCAGCAGCGAGTTGGATTCGATGACCTGGCCGGGCGCCGGCCCCCTCTCGCCCAGCGACTCGAGGCCGACGATCTCGTCGCCCGTGGGGATCACCGTCACGCGTGGTCTGGCGCGGACGGGCACCTCCGCCACCCCAGCCGAAACCAACACCGCCACATCCGTCCCGCGCAACCGCCAACCCACAGGCAGCAGCAGCTCTCCGGCCGCGATGTCCTCGCCCACCGGCCGGACGTGCTGCCAGGGCACCGCGGCGGCGCGCAGCTCGATGGCCGCGTCGGCGCCGGCGCACTCCGGTGCCGCCTCAACGTCCTCGATCATGACTACGGCGTCGGCCCCGGCGGGCAGATGGTCGCCGGTGTCGACGTACCATGCCGACCGACCGAGCACGAGCTGCACGGGCGTGCTGTCGGAGGCTCCTACGGTGGCTGCGGTGCTGACGGCGTACCCGTCCATGGCGCAGGCGTGATATGCGGGCGACGAGTAGCGGGCGAAGACCGGTCCGGCCAGCACCCGGCCGCGAGCGTGGGGGGTGAGAATGGTTTCCGGTGAAGTACGGGGGCTCACCCCCGCGTCAATCATGGCCTGCTCCCAACGGCGGGAGGCCTCCTCCAGCGAAACCTGCGACAGGTACGGCGGCCTGCGGATCACCGGCTGATCCCTCCAAACAGCATCACGTCGACGACGGTCCCGGCGGCGAGCCCTTCGCTGCCGTGCGGGATGCGCACGAGGCCGTCGCCGCGGACAAGGGTGCGGACCACGCCCGAGGGGCCAAAAACCGGTTCGGCGGACCAAGCCGGGCGGCCGTCGTGCGCGCCGTTTGCCGGGTCATCCGGCGGCGTGCCTTGCGGTGCGGGGTCGCGCGCGGGAGACAGGGCAACGCGCACGTACTCCTCCCGACCCGCTACGGAAGGCACATTGCGCACGAGGAGGGCCTGCACCGATGGCACGATCCCGCGCCGGTCGAGATCGCCGGCAAGGTGGCGGATGGCCGGTTTGCCAAACAACCAGAAGACCACCAGCGCCGAGGCCGGGTGGCCGGGGAGACCGATTGCGGGCACCCTTCCGGCGACGGCGAGCAGGGTCGGTTTCCCGGGCCGCAGGGCGACCCCGTGCACCAATACGCCGGGCGCGCCGAGCTCCGCCAGGGCGCCAGAAACGTAGTCCCGGGCGCCAACCGAGCTGCCACCGGAGACCAACAGCATGTCGGCATTGCCCATGGCCTGCCTAAGGGCGTCGCCCAGCGCGGCTCGCTCATCAGCGACCACGCCGAAGGGCAACGGCTCGCCCCCGGCCTCCCGGACCATCGCGGCCAGGGCTGGGCCGTTGACGTCGCGGACCTGGCCGGGCCGCGGGGTCTCGCGAGTGGGGATTACTTCGTCCCCCGTGGAAACCACCGCCACCCTCGGCACCCGGTGCACCGCGACCCCCGTGACCCCCGCAGCCGCCAAGATCCCCAGGTCCTGCGGGCGCAACCGGTGGCCGGCAGGCAGGACCTCGTCGCCGCAGCGGAGGTCCTCGCCGCGGCGGACCACATTCTCTCCAGGAGAAACCGGCCGCGCCACCGCGATCTCCCCGGTCGGGAGCGCCTCGCAATACTCAAGCATCACGGAGGCATCGGCGCCGGCCGGCAGCATCCCGCCGGTTGCTATCTTGGCGGCGGCTGCCGAAGCAAGCGCCGCACGAGGCTCCTCCCCCATCGCCACCTCGCCCGTAACTTGCAGGTAGGCGGGCTGGGCCTCGGAGGCTCCATGCGTGTCGGCAGCCCGAACGGCATACCCATCGACGGAGCTGCGCGCAAACCCCGGGACATCGTCGTGGGCCATGACCGGCGCGGCGAGCACCCTGTCTAGGGCCTGATCCAGCTCAACCAGACCGGATAGCGGCGGCGTGGCGGGAACGTGCCGATCAAGGGCCGCACGCCATCGCGCGAGGGCTTGATCCACCGTGACCAACTCGAAGAACTCGAATGCCAAACCCATACCCCTTCGCGGTTGATGAGCCTAGTATCTGCTGCGATGCGCTGCAGCAAGCCTAGCCTCATTGGCGGGGCTGGGGACACTCTGCTTGCCGGGGAGGGTCACAGACTCACCAGGATCAGGTGGTAACCGGGGCCCACGGCCCCGCCCCTCCCGATGACCCGGTGAAAATCTGACACCCAGGGCAGGTTCGCGTCGATGTGAGTGCCGGAGAGGGTCACAGACTCACCAGGATCAGGTGGTAACCGGGGCCCACGGCCCCGCTCCTCTCGATGTCCCGGTGAAGATCTGACACGCAGGGCAGGTTCGGGTCGATCTGAGTGCCGGGGAGGGTCACAGACTCACCAGGATCAGGTGGTAACCGGGGCCCACGGCCCCGCCCCTCCCGATGACCCGGTGAAAATCTGACACCCAGGGCAGGTTCGCGTCGATCTGAGTGCCGGGGAGGGTCACAGACTCACCAGGATCAGGTGGTAACCGGGGCCCACGGCCCCGCTCCTCCCGATGACCCGGTGAAAATCTGACACCCAGGGCAGGTTCGCGTCGATCTGAGTGCCGGAGAGGGTCACAGACTCACCAGGCTAATAATGAGGCTAGAGCAGCGTAGCGCCTCGCGCTCCAAACAACGCCGCCTCCAACCGCAGGCCATCGCTAGGGGGCAGGTCGAGCCCTTTGTCGATTGCCTCCTTGGCAGCCGCAGCCGCCGCAGCCCCCGCAGCCCCCGCCGTGCCAGTAGCTGCGACCGCACGCGCGATGTCTCCAGCCAGGCCGAACGCCGCGCTGAGGTGCTGCCCGGAGCCGGCCAAGACCTCGACCAGACCGATGCGCTGGGCTTCCCTGCCGTCGAGGGACCGGCCGCCGAGGATCATCAGCTTAGCCTGCCCGGTCCCGACCAGCCGCGCCAGCCGCTGCGTTCCGCCCCAACACGGGGGAGCGCCGCCCGCCACCTGCGGCATGGCAAACTCGGCGTCCTCCGCGGCCACCCGGATATCGGCGGCCAGGGCCAGCTCGACCCCTGCCCCGCTCACCGAGCCGCCCAAGGCAGCGATCACAGGAATCCGCAATGCAGCCAGAGCAGCCATGGTCTCCTGCCCCTCCAGGGCATATGCAGTCGCGTCAAGCGCGTCCCAGCGCCGCAGGCCGCCAGAGGACCCGCCATGCAGCGGCCCGTCCTCAGGCCCGGCGAGCGCGCCATCGCCCGCGCCGGTCACCAGGAGGGCGGCAATCGTCCCATCAGCCGCGACGGCATCAATAGCTTGGGCAAGCGAGGCAAGCACCTCGGGCCCCAGAGCGTTTGCTGGCGGATTGTCGATCACCAGCAATGCCACGCCCCGCGGCAAAGCCGGGTCGCAGCCGTCGCTGCCGGCCCGCAAGAGCCGGACGTGGGGCCAGGTTGGGCAAGCGCTGCCAGCCTCAGTCACGGGATCACGCTCCTCGGCCGGTGACCGGCCAGGTAAATGAGTCTTAGCAGGCGCAGCTTGTCCCGCCGCGCCGGCCCTCCGCCTGCTTGAGCCTCTCGCCGGGGGCTACCTAAGCGCCGGCGACTTCCGCAGCCTCTTCATGCCGCCGCCGGTATCCCTCGATGATCTCAACCGCGGCCTTGGGGGTTAGACGGCCGTGCGTCTCCGCGTCGACCATCATCGTGGGTGCGAGGCCGCACGCCCCGATGCAGGCCACCCGCTCCAACGTGAACACGAGATCCTCGGTCGTCTCACCTGGCTTGATCCCCAGGCTGCTGGAGATCTGGTCGAGGATCAGGTTGGCGCCGCGCACGTGACACGCGGTGCCAAGGCACACCCGGATGATGTGTTTGCCGCGCGGTTTGAGGTGAAACTGCGCGTAAAACGTCGCCACTCCGTAAACCTGAGCCTCGGGCCGCCGCAGGGCCTTGGCGATGCGCCGGATGGTTTCGCGGGGCAGGTAACCGTAAGCTTCCTGAGTCTCCTGTAGCACCGGAATCAGCGCGCCCGTGTGGCCTTTGTGCCGCGCGAGGATCTCGTCGAGCGGCCCACTGTCGAAACCGCCCGCGCCTCTGCAACCACAACACTCATGCTCTTGCGGCTCTGGCTGCTCCTCCTGCAAGCGCCGCTTCTTGCCCCGCTCGTGCTTATCGTGTCCTTTGGCTGCAGCCATCAGGCGTCACCTCCGTTGCCGGCGGCCTCAAGCCGCACCGCGCATACCTTTAGCTCAGGGATCTTGGCCTGCGGGTCGAGTGCCGTGTTTGTCAGCACGTTGGCAGCCGCCTCGGCGAAGTGGAACGGCATAAACACCACGCCGCGCTTGATGCCCGGGATGACCCGCGCGCGCGTCTCCACCGTGCCCCGCCGCGAGCTGACCCGGACCATCTCGCCGTCGGCCAGCCCCAGGTGCCTTGCGTCGGTTTCGTTAACCTCAATGTAACCCTCGGGCACGTGAGCGTGCAGCCCTGCCGAGCGCCGAGTCATCGTGCCGGTGTGGTAGTGATACAGGATGCGCCCGGTGGTCAGGATCAGCGGGTACTGGTCGTCCGGCTGCTCCGCCGGCGAGCGCCGCTCGATCGCCGCGAACTGCCCGCGCCCGCGGCTGAATCCCTTGGCGTGCAGGTAGGGCGTGCCGGGATGGTCGGCGTCAAGGCACGGCCACTGCAGGCCGGACTCCGCCACGCGCTCGTGGCAGATGCCGCCGTAGATTGGGGTCAGACTCGCGATCTCCGCCATGACCTCGGCCTGATTGGCGTACGAGAGCTGATGGCCGAGCCTTGTGCTGAGCTCGCAGATGATCTCGGAGTCTGGGCGGGCGTTGCCCGGTGGAGCCACGGCCTGTCGCAGCAGTTGCACGCGGCGCTCGCTGTTGGTGAAGGTGCCGGTCTTCTCAGCGTAGCTTGCCGCCGGCAAAACGACGTCGGCGAGCCGCGCGGTTTCCGTCATAAAGATGTCCTGGACCACCAGGAAGTCGAGAGTCTCCAGCGACTCCTGCACGTGGGTCAGGTCGGGGTCGGAGAGCATCGGGTTCTCACCCATGACGTAGATGGCGCGCACCTTGCCCTCCGAAGCGGCGTCCATCAGCTCGACCACGGTCAGGCCCGCGTCGCCGCTCAGGGCCGTGCCCCAAGCCGCCTCGAACTTGGCCCGGTGCTCCTGGTTGGCGACGACCTGGTAACCGGGATAGTTGCCCGGCAGGCCGCCCATGTCGCACGCGCCCTGGACGTTGTTCTGGCCGCGGAGCGGGTTGACCCCAGCGGCGTACTTGCCGACATTACCGGTGAGCATCGCCAGGTTGGCGATGGACCGCACATTGTCGACGCCGGTCGTGTGCTGAGTGATGCCCATGGAATAGAGGATGGCCGCCGCGCCTGCCTGTGCGTAGATGCGCGCAGCCCGGCGGATGTCCTCGGCCGGCACGCCGCAGATCTCCTCGGCCAACTCGGGCGGGTAGTCGGCAACTTTGGCCGCCACCTCGGCGAAACGCTCGGTGCGCTCCTCGATGTACGCCCGGTCCTCCAGTCCCTCCTCGAGGATGACGTTCATCATGGCCCAGAGCAGGGGCACGTCGGTGCCCGGCCGCTGCTGCAGCCACACGTCGGCCCGCGCCGCCATCTCCGTCTCGCGCGGGTCGGCGACGACGAGCTTAGCGCCGCGCTGCCGGCCACGCTCAACAACCGCGCCGATTACCGGGTGCGTCTCGGTGGTGTTGGAGCCGATGATGAAGAACGCGTCGGAGTCCTCAAACTCCCAGTAGGAGTTGGTCATCGCGCCGGATCCAAAGGACAAGGCCAGCCCGGCGACCGTAGACGCGTGACAGAGCCGCGCGCAGTGGTCGACGTTGTTGGTCCCGATGGCAGCGCGCATCAGGCGCTGGAATAGGTAGTTCTCCTCGTTGGTGCACCGCGCCGAGCAAAGCCCGCCAATGGCGTCTGGACCGTACTGGTCCCTTATAGCGCCAAAGCGCTGCGCCACGAGGTCCAGCGCCTCATCCCACCCTGCGACACGGAAGCTGCCGTCGGGCAAGCGGATGAGTGGGTCGGTCAGCCGGTCGGGGCTGTGCAGCCAGTCCTGGCCAAAGTGGCCCTTGACGCACACCAGCCCGCGGTTGGCCGGCCCTTCGGCAGCCGATGACCCGATGACTCTGCCGTTACGGACGTGCAAGTAGATTGAGCACCCGACGCCACAGTACGGGCAGATCGTGCGCACCTTGTCGTACTGGAATGACCGGCCCTGCGCCCGCCCCTGTTTGGGATGAAGCGCGCCGGTCGGGCAGATAGTGACGCAGTTGCCGCAAAAGACGCAAGACGACTCCTCGATCGGCTCGTCAAACGAGGTCGCAACCTTGGTGTTGGTACCGCGGCCGACGAAGTCAACCGCCCCGTAGCCCATAACCTCAGCGCAGATGCGCACGCACCTGCCGCATAGCACGCACTTATCCAGGTCGCGCACAAAGAAGGGATTGGTGTCATCAAGCATCAGCGGCCGCTCCGGCTGCGGACCGTAAGGCTGCCCGGCGATGGTCTTGCCGTCGGCGCCGTACTCGTAGGCGTAGTCCTGCAGTTTGCAGTTGCCGGTCCGCTCGCAGGTCAGGCAGTCCAGCGGGTGCTCGGCCAGTAGCAGCTCCAACACATCGCGCCGGGCGGCCCGGACACGCTCAGTGTCGGTGCGCACAACCATTCCGGATGTAGCTGGTGTCGAACACGCCGTCAACAAGCCCCGTGCGCCCTCAACCTCAACCAGGCACATGCGGCAACCGCCGCTGGGCTCTAGCAACTGGTGGTGGCACAGCGTCGGGATCTCGATGCCCGCCGCGGCGGCGGCCTCGATCACGGTCGCCCCGGGCATAACGTGCACCTCCCGGCCGTCGATGGTGAGGCGTAGCGCCTCCTGGCTGGCGGTGCTGGCGGTCATGAGCTGGCCACCTCCTCCCGGGTGCTATCCTTGCTGCCGCGGATGATCGCATGCAGGCGGCACGCCTCAAGGCACGCGCCGCACTTGATACAAGCCTCGACATCGATCACGTGCGGCTTGCGCACCTCACCGCTGATCGCCCCGACGGGGCAGACGCGGGCGCAGCGCGTGCAGCCGGAGCACAGCTCGGCGATGATCCTGTAGCTTACCAGGGCCTGGCACGCTCCCGCCGGGCACGTCTTGTCGTTGACATGGGCCTCGTACTCGTCGCGGAAATACTGCAGCGTCGTGAGCACCGGATTAGGCGCGGTCTGTCCTAGGCCGCACAGCGAGTAGGACTTGATCCGGTGGCCCATCTCTTCGAGCCACGGCAGGTCCTCGGGCTTACCCTCCCCCGCGCAGATGCGCTCCAGGCACTCGAGCATCAGCCTCGTGCCGACACGGCACGGCGGGCACTTGCCGCAGGACTCGGACTGGACAAAGGTCATGAAATAACGGGCCAGATCGACCATGCAGGTCGTCTCATCCACTACGACCATACCGCCTGACCCCATCATCGCCCCGGCTGCAACCAGGCTGTCGTAATCCACCGGGGTGTCGATCAAGCTCTCCGGAATGCAGCCCCCGGATGGGCCGCCGATCTGCACAGCCTTGTACTGGCGATCATTTTGGATGCCGCCGCCGACCTCGTACACGATGTCGCGGATCGTGATCCCCATCGGCACCTCGGCCAGACCGGTGTTGCGAACCTTGCCCGTCAGGGCGAACACCTTGGTCCCCTTGCTCCGGTCCGTGCCGATGCCGGCGAACCACTCCGCGCCCCGCGCGATGATCCGTGGGATGTTGACCCACGTCTCAACATTATTGATGTTGGTCGGCTTGCCCCACAGCCCACGCTGCGCCGGGAACGGCGGCCGCGGCCGCGGCATGCCCCGCTCGCCCATAATCGAGGCCATCAGGGCGGTCTCCTCGCCGCACACAAAGGCGCCGGCGCCCTCTTTGATATGCAGGTGGCAGTTGAAACCGCTCCCGAGGATATCGTCGCCGAGCAGCCCTAGGCGCTCCGCCTGCTCGATCGCGATGCGCAGCCGCTTGATCGCCAAGGGGTACTCCGCGCGACAATATATGTAACCCTCATCCGCCCCGATTGCGTAGGCGCCAATGACCATGCCCTCAAGCAGGGCATGCGGATCGCCCTCGAGCAGGCTGCGGTCCATGAACGCACCAGGATCGCCCTCGTCGGCGTTGCAGATAATGTACTTTTTGTCGCCCGGCGCCCGCAGGGCGAACTCCCACTTGAGCCCAGTCGGGAAACCAGCGCCGCCGCGCCCGCGCAGCCCGGAAGCCTTAACCTCAGCCACGACTGCCGCCGGCTCGAGGCCACCCAAGACCCGCTCCAGCCCCTCGTATCCGCCACGGGCGACATAATGCTCAATGCGCTCAGGATCGATAAAGCCGCAGTTGCCGAGCACGATCCGGTACTGCTTGTCGTACGTCGCGTTGCCCTGGTAAGGCTGGTCGTCGTCGGTGATCTCACCGATGACGTGGCGGCTGACCGGCTCACCACCAAGGACGTGCTCGATGACGATGCGGTGAGCTAGCTCAGGTGTGACATGCCCGTAGGTGACTCGCGCCTCGCCGGCGCGGTGCACATCAACGAGCACCTCGTCCTCGCAGCGGCCCATACAGCCGGTGGCACGGACCTCAACCTCAAGGTCGCGAGCGGCCAGGTCATCCGCGAGAGCCTCCAACTGGCTGCTGATCGCGCCGGCAACAGCCTCGCCGCCGGCGGCGAGCCCGCAGGTGCCGAGGCCGACCAGCACCACGACTTGATTGGGCCTGAGGGCGTAATCCTCTTGGCAAGACTGACGAAAGCCGGCCATATCCGCCAGCTTGAGTGGACCATTGATGGGCACCATGGACATCTCTCCTCGGCAAGCAAAACTCTAGCTAGATTCACGACTAGCGAGCGTATGTCCTGCCCGACAAAACGCGCGCAGGCCGCAGGCATGTAAAGGGACAAGCAGCATAGCATGGTAATGCGGCAGCTTGTTCGGGAGGTAGTCAACGCACGAGCGCCGAAACTACGCGGGCGACCTGCGTTCGAGGGCGGAGGTGAGTGTCCATGAAGGAAGACCCAGAAAGGACCATGGTCTTCCCAGCCGGAGTAAAGCCGGCCACGGAGGCCAAGGAGATTCTGGCCAAGGTCTATGCGGCGCTGCGGGAGAAGGGCTACAACCCTGTCGGCCAGCTGGCTGGTTTCCTGCTGTCCGGTGATCCGGTCTACATCACGGCGCACAAGAATGCGCGCAGCCTGATTAGGAAGCTTGACCGGATGGAGGTCCTCGAAGAGCTGGTGCGTTTTTACCTCGATAACGCCATGGGTGACCTGATCAAGGACTCCTAGCTGGTTTGCCGGCAGTCCGGCCGGCGTCTGCACCGCCCGCCTTCCCGCTGCTCACGGGGGCGGGCGGTTTGTTGTCCAAGCCTGCGCGACACTATGCGCCACGCTCCGCATGATTAACTTCTCTTTAATACCGCGGCCTCGTGCGTTAATGACTTATTGTGCGGCGTTCCCCTACCCTTGTAATGGAGGTGACGGCATTGGACGCCGTAACAGCAGCCGCAATCGAGACCCAAAAGCACAAAGGCAGCATGTGGGACGAAGCCGAATCGCGCATCCGCACGGTCGGCCAGGCGATGGGACTCAGCGAGGGAATGATCGATCTGATCGTCATGCCCGAGCGCGAGGTAACTGTCCGTGTCACCATCGTTGACGACAAGGGCGATCTGCGCTCCTTCCAGGGCTACCGCGTACAGCACAACAGCGCGCGCGGTCCGTACAAGGGCGGCATCCGCTACCACCAAGACGTTACCTTGGATGAGACCCGCGCACTGGCCGCATTGATGAGCCTCAAGTGCAGCGTGGTCAATATCCCGTACGGCGGTGGCAAGGGCGGCCTGCGCTGCGACCCTACCAAGATGAGCCGTCGCGAGGTTGAGGCCGTGACACGCAAGTTCGCGACAGCGCTCGCCCCGATCATCGGCCCGATGATCGACATCCCCGCCCCCGACGTCAACACCAACAGCGAGATCATCGCATGGATGGTTGACACAGTATCCGCTAGCTTCGGCCACGCTAGCGCGGCGACGTTCACAGGCAAGCCAGTCGCCTTCTGGGGTTCACTTGGCCGTGATGCCGCTACCGGCGCGGGTGTCGCGGTCGCGGTGCAGCGGTACATCGAGCGGCACAAGGGGACGGTGGACGGCAAGACGGTCTCCGTCCAGGGTTACGGCAAGGTTGGCCGCCATTCAGCGCTCGAGCTCCGCAAGCGCGGCGGCAAGGTCGTCGCGATCAGCGACATCTCGGGCGGTTTGGCCTCACCGATGGGCCTCGACCTCGACCGCATCGATGCGTTCCTGGCTGAGGACAAGAAGCGCTTGCTGGCCGACTACAAGGGCAAGGACGCAGCACATGTGAGCCATGAGGAGGTCCTCGCCTACAAGGCGGACGTCCTCGTGCCTGCCGCGCTTGAGGACGCGATCCGCGAGGACAACGCGGGCGATATCCAAGCCAAGATCATTGCCGAGGGCGCCAACGGGCCTGTCACTCCGGCAGCTGATGCTATCCTAGAGCGCAACGGCGTGGTCGTCCTGCCGGACATCCTCGCCAACTCGGGCGGCGTCGTGGTTTCCTACTTCGAGTGGGTGCAAAACCTCCAGGGTCTGTTCTGGGAGGCCGAAGAGGTCGACCGCAAGCTCGACGGCATCATGAGCCGCGCCATGAACGACGTGGCTGAGTATGCGGAGCGGACATCGACCAGCATGCGGCACGCGGCGTTCGCAGTGTCAATCGACCGCATTATCCAGGCTCTCCGCAGCCGGGGAACGAGTTTCTAAGAGCCGATACGTCACTATCCCAGTAAGAGCGAACACATACAACGCAGATGCGTAAAGGAGGTTCTCAGGATGACTGCTCGCCCTCTTAAGGCACAGGATGTAGCCCGGCTGGAGGGCTTGGACCTGTCCAGCGCTGCCGAGGCCGCCACAGTTGCGGCCGGGAATTACGTGATGACCAAATGCGCCGGTCCCGAGCCCATGGCCCGTGCCGCTTCCGACCCATCGGTTACCGAGTACTTCGTGTACGGCTGGCTTAAGTCCATCGCCGGCTACCTGGGTACCGTGCAAAAAGGTCTGGATTCCGTGTACCTGTTGCCGACAGCTGAACATGGAGACCCTAACGTGCACGACGTCGTAGTACTGGCTGACGCCGGCAACGCCGCGCTGGATCTGCTGTCCAGCAGCATTGAGGACCAGTTCGACAGAGTGCGTGACGAGATGTGCCTGCCCTGCGTGGTTAAGGTACGGACGATGTCCCGTGAGGACATGGTGCGTGGGTACAGCCTGCTCGGAGGGATGCACAACCCGGCCATGCAGATTTGGCCCTAGAGCAGGGACGCTCTGGGGTGCAACTGGCAACAATCGAGCGTAATCTAGCCGGTCCAAGGAGCGGCACCGAGATTGACTGAACCGAGGGAAGGGCTATCCTGCCCCTGGGACCTGGCCTGCGGCCTGGCAAGGGCAGCGTCTTTGGAGCAGGTGGCTGTCTCGCTCACTGCCGCCCTGGCCCGCCACGCGCGGGCCCGGGCGGCAGCCCTGCTTATTCGGACCAAAGCCGGGGACCGCGTTGTGCACAGCAGCGGCGGTGATGCCAGCTGGCTGCGCCAGCTGGCAGTGGCCGGCCAACCCACCGCTCCAGGCCTCCCCGAGCCCCTGCTTTCGTCGCCGACCCCTCATAGCGCCACCCTCTATGTTCCGTGGGGCGACCTCGGCGCCATGCTGGTCCTCGAGGGCGAGTCGCTGGATCACAGCTGGCTTGCCAGGTGTTGGCATGAGCTGGCAGGGCTGGTCGAGGCGGCTATGGAACGAGTCTCGACGCCCCTCGACGATGAGCAGGCGATGGCCATCCTATCACACGAGATGCGTACCCCGCTTACATCGATTAAGGGCTACGCTTCCTCGTTGCTGCGGGACGACGTGGTGTGGGATAGCGAGACCGTCGCCGAGTACGCCCGCCTGATCGATGAGGAGAGCGATATACTCATTCAGATGATCTCGGAGATCCTGGAGGCCAACGCGCAAAAGACAGGGTTACTTGATGTACAGAGAGAGCCGGTGCTCATCGACAAGTTGGCCCGCTCTGCCATCCTCGATGTCGAGCGGCGTGATAGCAGCCACGTGTACATCCGCAGCCTGCCGGCCGGCCTGCCGCCCGCGCTGGGCGACCCGGTCCGGCTGCGCCAGGTGCTCAACAACCTCCTGGATAACGCGATAAAGTACTCGTCGCCGGGGCTTGTCGTGGTTTCCGCCAACGACACGGGGAACGAGATCGTCGTCTCCGTGGCGGATGAGGGCCCTGGCCTCCGCCCCGAACACGTCAACCGCCTGTTTGAGCGGTACTTCCGGGTTAAGCCCGCCAGCGGCGCCCGCCGGGTCGCGGGTACGGGGTTGGGTCTCCCGCTCGCGCGTGAGATAATCGAGAGGCTCGGCGGCCGGATCTGGGCAACGAGCGAAGAGGGCAAAGGGACGACGATTTCCTTCTCAATTCCAAAGGTGCGGACATAAACCGATGGCCATAAGCAAACCCAAGATCCTCATCGTTGACGACGAGCCCAAAGTCGTGCGGCTTCTGTCGACCAACCTTGCCACAGAAGGCTACCGGATCCTGTCGGCAGGCACCGGTAAGCAGGCAGTGGAGATGGCCGCCGAGGAGCTGCCCGATTTGGTGCTCCTTGATGTGATGCTGCCAGACATGGACGGTTACGAGGTGTGCCGGCGCCTGCGCGAGTTCAGCGACGTTCCGATCCTTATGTTAACGGCCAAGGCCAAGGAGCTGGATAAGCTGGCCGGTTTCCGGTCCGGGGCGGACGACTATGTCACCAAGCCATTCAGTGTCAAAGAGTTGCTGGCGCGCGTCTCGGTGGCCCTGCGCCGCGCTACGGGTAGTGCCAGCAGGTCTGCGTTGATAAAGGCGGGCCATGTGACCGCCGACCTGGCTGCCCGTCGGGTGTACGTCGATGGAGTCCCCGTCAATCTGACGGCTACCGAGTACAACCTGCTGTCTCTGCTGATTGCCAACAAGGGCAAGGTCCTGGTGCATGAGCAAATCCTGGGGCAGGTCTGGGGCCCGGAGTACATCGACAGCGTTGACTACCTGCGGGTCTACATGTCCCATCTACGGCGCAAACTCAATGACCGCCATGGCAGACTGCTGCAGACCATCTCGGGCGTGGGTTACATGCTTGATGACGAGGCGGAGGGCGACTGACCGGCAGCAGCCCGAGTCAAGCCTCCTCCGATGGATCTGCCGCCAACAACCGCGGGGATGGAGATGCAGCTCCGGCAGGTGCTCGCCCGGACGCGACGCCCGCAGTGGTGAGATTGGCCGCTCTGGTGCCATATGGACGGTGGCGGCGCTCCTCTGCGAGCTCCACCTGCCAGCGGTTGATGCCCCACACAACTACGCCCGCGACAGGAGAAACCCAAACCGTCCTCAACAGCGGCCAGAGCCAGGGTATCCACCAAATTGCGGTATTGGCGACGTACGCCTGAGCGCACGCTAGCGGCAGCACAAACCGTGTGTGCACAAGGAAGTCGTGCATCAACCACTGCTCCAGGTACATCCAGCGCCTGCGCTGAGGCGATAGCAGGTGGTACCACAGGTCGCCGACCGCCTTGGCCGCCATACCCGCCCCCATGAAGTACATGAACGACTGCCGGTAGGAAAGCCCCCACCTTGCGTCGACCAACAGGGTAAAAACATGCAGAGGCACTAATGTGAGTGTGGCGATCAGAACGAATCGCCTAAGCCGCGCATCCATGTCTTTATTATGGACTGATCGGAGGCTAGGTTTCGCAGGGAATGGACCTCGCCAGCGTGAATCTGGGCACGCTGACACCAACACCGCGGCGCCACTGGAGGTTATTACGTGACCCTACCGGAGCTGCTCCCAGTAGTCCTGACCATGGCCGCGATATTCGCCGCTCTTGTGGCCGCGCGCATGGCACGCCAGAGGTTCTCCCTGCCTAAGCCGCCCCTTGGTCGCCTGTACTTGGCCTACAACGGCATCGTGCTCGGGTTGCTGGCGGTGCTGTACGCCGCCGGCGTTACGGTGCCGGGACTGGTGCCGCCAGTGCTTGTGGTCGGTGGCAACGGAGTGCTGGCCGAGCTTTTTGGGGTACCAAGGCTACCGGCGCGGGCCAAGCGGCCCAAGGAAAAGAAGGGCGCTGCGGCGCAAGATCCCAACCGCGAGAAGATTGTGCCGGGGTCTAAGAAGAAGAGGGCCAAGAAGAAGCGGTGAGGCTGCGAGAGCGATGCGCCGCCGCCGCATATGGGCCGCCCCCCTCGCCCTCGCAGGCAGACAAGGTCAAAGGGCACCGGCTGCGCCACCGATGCCCCCGCCAGGAGGATATTGAGTTGTCACGGCTCGCCTAGAACCCCTGTCTGGCAGGTTGCTCAAGCCTGCCGCGGCACCCGTCGCCGCCTAGGAGCGCAGGAAGTCCAGCACTTTCATGTGCAGCTCAGCGATCCGCTCCAGTTTTGCCGTGTAGTATATGAAGTTGCCTTGCTCATGGGCCTCTACCAGATCCGCGTCGCGCAAGCGTCGCAGATGCCGGGAGACTGTCGGCTCGGCGAGGTTGAGAGCCTCGGCGAGGTCCTTAGTACACTTATGCTCCTCGAGCATCAACTTGAGTAGTTTTAGCCTGGTCTCGTCGGCCAAAGTCTTGAGCAATCTGGCCAGCGGGTCTGGCGGCGTAAGGTTCTCCGGTCGTCTGTATATGCCTGGCGCCACCGGGTAGCAGGCCGTTACGGTTGAACCGCACTGCCCCAGGGGGCGATCATGGACACAGAACACCGATGGAACCAGTCGGACGTCCGTCTCTCGCCAACTGCCCTCCGCGAGCTGCCCTGCCACATGAGGCGTTAGGCTCTGCAGGAGAGCTGTCCCGTTGCGCCGCGCCTCCGGCGCCTGCTGCCGAATGCTGCCGACCAGCAACGGCTCGATCCAGTAAAACTCCTCGTGAAAGTAGTCGCTCCAGTAGTCCCACAAAAACTTGACGAACCGTGCCCACTCCGACCTGCCGCCCCGCCCGCCGAACGCGGACGCGAAATCGCCGGGCTGCCAACCATCTAGGTCATGCAGGACGGCCGGCACGCTTAGGTCGCTGATTGCTCCCCGCTCGAGCACCGGGCTAATTGCCGCCGCCCAGGTGCCCAGAGACTCGCTGTACTGCATGATATGGTCAAACGCCTCTGCGGATATCTTCTCCTTGAACCGTACCACCCAGGGAAGCAATACCCCGTGGCGTCCGGGATCGCACAGCACCTGGAGACTCATGATCATCTCTACGTACGATGAGTACGTAAAGGCGATGCTGGTGCTTGTGCTCTGGGATCTGGCCTCCGCTCTCAGTGCGCTGTCCAGGGTCTCCGGCCTCCGAGCAGTTAGCTAATTGGCTAACTACACAACTCTCTGTTGAGCACATTGTACACTCTACCCATAGTGCTGTCAAGTTATCCAATCAGATGCAGTGCGGCACAAATATGCCATCTAGCTGGACTTACAGCGGTCTACCCTCAACTGCCAACCAACTACATAGTACCAGGTCATAAAGTGCATCAGCCCCAACAGCGCCCCCGCGACCACGTCCGAGAGCCAGTGCGCGTCGATGTAGACACGGCTGCAGGCGACCAGCAGGGGCCAGGCGACCAGAGCTGTCCGGATGGCGGACAGTTTGGGGGCGGACACCGCAAACCGAGAGCGAGCCCACTCGCAGTAAGCCCACAGTAGCAGCACCAAGCAGACCGCTGTCAGCACATGGCCGCTCGGATACCCAGCCCCAGTCCAGTATGGAACCAGCGGCGGTAATGGCCTGGGGCGCTCGATGAGGTGCTTGAGGCCGATCTGCCAGAGCGTTGAGGTCAGTGACACTGCGAGGAGGTGGCCGGCCCAGAGGCGGCTCCCCCGGTATACCAGGGCCGCGATTGCCAGCACGGTCAGGGGAGTGCCGTACTCGGAGCTGAGGTGGCTGATCCAGAGCATGAGCTTGATACCGGATGGGGTGCGGGAGGCTACAACGGCCGCTCGGACAGCCTCGTCCAGGTGGTCAAGGCCGCCCGAGACGACAGCGATGCTGAGCGCCACGACCATCCCTGCCGCGAATAGAGCAACCAGGCCGGCCAACTTGCGGCCGGCCTGGAGATGGCGCTTGGTTGGCGGCGCCCCCGGCGCCGGCGCAGGAGCATCGGAGCCTACCGGCAGCGGCGGTCTGCCCCTACTGGGAACCAAACCGCTCAATGTAGTAGTTGGGAGCTTCCTTGGTGATCGCCACGTCGTGTGGATGGCTCTCGCGCAGGCCCGCGTTGGTTATCCTCACAAATCGAGTATCGGTCCGCAGTTGGTCGATGGTGCCGACGCCGCAATAGCCCATGCCTTGACGCAGGCCGCCAACCAACTGATATACGGTCTCCGACAGTGGGCCGCGATATGGCACACGCCCCTCGATCCCCTCAGGGACAAACTTCTTGACCTCGGCCTGGAAGTAGCGGTCGGCCGACCCGGCGCGCATCGCGCTGAGGGAGCCCATCCCACGATACACTTTGTAGCTGCGGCCCTGGTAGATCTCCATCTCACCTGGGCTCTCCTCTGTCCCAGCGAACAGGGAGCCGATCATCACGGTGTGTGCTCCGGCCCCTAGGGCCTTGACGATATCTCCTGAATACCGCACGCCGCCGTCCGCGATCACCGGGATACCGCGCTTGGCTGCAGCTCTAGCGCACTCCCAGATGGCGGTGACCTGTGGTACGCCGATACCGGCAACCACCCGCGTCGTGCAGATGGATGCTGGCCCGATCCCGACCTTGACTGCGTCCGCGCCGGCATCGATCAGGGCCTCGGTGCCCTCGGCGGTTGCCACGTTGCCCGAGATCAGCACCAGCTCCGGGAAAGCTTCGCGCAGGCGCCGGGTCGCATCGAGTACCCCCCGCGAGTGGCCGTGCGCGGTATCAAGAACGACTAGGTCCACACCCGCTGCCAACAGGGCCTCGACCCGTGACAGCAGGTCCGACGTCACACCGATCGCCGCAGCGGCCAGCAGCCGTCCATGGCGATCCTTCGCGGCGTTGGGGTACTGGCGGGCCTTCTCAATGTCCTTGAGGGTGATCAATCCGCGGAGCTTGAAGTCCTCGTCCACCAGGGGCAGCTTCTCGATCTTGTGGCGGCCGAGGATCAACTTGGCCTCCTCAAGGTTGGTGCCCACCGGCGCAGTAACCAGGCCCTCAGCCGTCATGACGTTGCGGATGGGCTGCTCGAAGTTGGACTCGAAGCGGAGGTCCCGGTTGGTCAGGATGCCCACGAGGCGGCCAGTGTCATCGATAATCGGTACCCCGGAGATGTGATAGTGGGCCATCAGCTCGAGGGCGCGGGTAACGACGTCGTCGGGGCCCAACGACACCGGGTCGGTGATCACGCCGTGCTCTGAGCGCTTGACGCGGTCGACGTTGCGGGCCTGTTCGTCGATAGACATGTTCTTGTGCAGGACCCCACAACCGCCTTCACGGGCCATGGCAATTGCCATGCGCGCCTCAGTAACAGTGTCCATGCCGGCCGAAATCAGCGGCACATTGAGCTTGATGTCTCGGGCTAGCGTGGTGGTGATGTCGATCTCCCTCGGGAGTACCTCGGACATTGCGGGGATCAGTAGTACATCATCAAAAGTCAGGCCTTGGGCCGCGAACTTGTCGTCGCAAGGCAACTTGACTCCCTCCTTCGCACCAAGCTCGGTGAAGATTTGACCAATGGTATCACAGCACTTTGGGCTTGACAACGCTTTTCCTCGGTGCTATGGCGTCATTTAGCGGTAATTGTCCTCCCACAACTTCTGGTACCGCTCTGCCCAATGCTGCTGCTTGGCTGCATTTGGAGCACCAAGATCCCGCACGACCCGGCCTGGCGTGCCGACGACTAATGCCCCAGGCGGCACCTCTGTGCCGGGCGTGACCACCGCCCCCGCCCCGATCAACGCTCCCTCGCCGATCACAGCCCCATCGAGGATGATCGCGCCCATTCCAATGAGCACCCGGTCGCCCACCTTACATGCGTGAACGACGGCACGATGGCCGATGGTCACGTAATCACCGATCTCAGTGGGATGATCGCGATCGACGTGAACCACCGCACCGTCCTGGACGTTGGATGAGCGGCCGATGGTCACCGGACCAAGATCCCCTCGTACCACCGCGCCAAACCACACGCTCGCGCCGGGGCCGAGGCGCACATCACCGATCACGTCCGCCGAGTCCGCCACCCACGCCTGGGGGTCAAGCTGAGGCTTACGGCCTCCCGACAACTCCCGGATCATTTGGGCACCCCTGTAACCGGGCTTGACGGCGAGGCAACAGCGCGGCGCGGTATCCTGCCGGCCAGGTACGCGGCTCGGCCGGCATCAACCCCCATCCTCATTGCCTTGGCCATCAGCACCGGATCGTCAGCCCTGGCGATAGCTGTGTTAACAAGCACGGCATCATACCCGGTCTCCATCGCGAGGCTTGCGTCTGATGGCGCACCAATGCCCGCATCAACCACTACCGGCACGCTCGTGACCCTTCGCCGGATCAGCTGCAGCCGCCCGAGGTCCAAAACGCCCTGGCCAGAGCCAATATAGGAGCCCATCGGCATCACGGCGGCCGCGCCGGCCTCGACCAAGCGCACCGCAGCGACCGGATCGTCATTGGTGTAGACCAGCACCACAAAGCCATCGGCTGCAAGCTCCCGGCAGGCCTCGATGGTCGCGGCGACATCCGGCAAGAGCGTCTCGTTGTCCCCGATGACTTCCAGCTTGATTAGGTTAAGGTTGCGCTCCGAGGCTAGGCCGGCGGCACGCGCGAGGCGAGCGATGTGCAGTGCCTCGTCAACGGTGTTGGCTCCCGCAGTGTTGGGCAGCAGGATCATTCCAGGCGGGATGTAATCCAGCACTGAGCTGCCGGGCGCCGCCTTAAGGTCGAGGCGGCGTACAGCGACCGTAACGATCTCCGCCCCTGAAGCAGCGAGCGCCTCCCGCATGATGTCGTTGTTAGCAAACTTGCCGGTCCCGACCATCAAACGCGAGCGAAATTCCCGCCCGGCAATGATCAGGGGCTCGTCATTGAACATGGGTCAAATACCTCCGCCGACAAAGGATACGATCTCTATCACGTCAGACTGTCTGAGCACACGGCTGCTCCACAGGCCGGGAGCCACGATTTCCCGGCCGACGACGACGGCCACACGCGCCTCCGCGAGTCCTAGCTCGGCCAACAGGCCTGATATCGTGGTGCCGGCCTCAATCTCCGTGGGTTGATCGTTGACCAACACCGTCATCCTGGACACTCTGAGCCACCGCCTCGCCTCTCCTAGGCCTGCCCCTGCCACGCTGAAACCAACTCAGCCGCCGCTGCCGTCGGGTCGGCTGCCCCGGCGATCGCCCCGATCACCGCGATGCCGGCTACCCCCGTGCGCCGCAGCTCAGGGACCTTACCCGCCGTGATGCCGCCGATGGCGTATACCGGGGTGCCGCCTGCGGTCTCGACGGCCGCGGCCAGTTTGGGAACACCGGCTGGGGGTAACCCAGGCTTGGACCTGCTTGGGTAGATATGCCCAAACACCAGATAGTCGGCACCCCCCGCCCGAGCTGCAAGGACTCCGGCGTGGTCGTGCACGCTACCGCCCAGCATCAAAGCTACGCCGGCCCGCCTGCGAAGGGCGGATGCGGCCTCGATCGGAAGACCAGCCTCACCGAGCTGGACCCCATGTGCCCCAGCGGCCAGGGCCACGTCTAGACGGTCGTTGATCAGCAGTACGGCCTGATGGCGGTGGCATAGCTCGAGGCAACGCTCGGCCAGGGACAGGAGTTGCCGGGCGGCAAGCGATTTAGCCCGTAGCTGGATAGCGTCAACGCCCCCGGCGAGAGCCGCGCCCACGAGCCGCTCGGTCAGAGCGAGGTGGGCCGCCCCGACCCGGCAGCCGGGATCGGGCGTAACGAACATGACCGCGAAACGCGGACAGGTTGAGGCAAGCATGATGGGGATTATTCCCGACTTACTCCCAGGCTCCTACCTGTCGGCTCGACCGACCGCCTCGAGATTGGCCCATGGGACGACGACTTCCTCGCCGCTACCGGCTGCTGCCAAGGAGCCGGCGGCCTGATCCAACGCAACGCGGGCAGCTGTCGTGTGGAAGCCGGTTTCGAGGACGGTTTCCACATCACTCTCTAGGACCTGCCCAGTACGGCCGCCGTAGCGTCCGCCGATAATGCGGACCGCCTCACCTCGGCCAGCATCCGACGCTGTAGATGCCGTCTCCAGCCTGGCCACAACATCCGCGCTATCCGCACGACCGCCAAGCACAAGCATGGGGCGTTGTCCGGCCCAGGCGGCTTGGCCGCCGGCATCGACGAAGGTGTGCTCACCCTGGTGGCGCTGGAGGAGCGACCAGGCCTGCGGCCGGATAGGCACAGGGCCTAGGCCGTCCAGCGCAATGACCGGCATCAGCACCCGATCGAGGCCATTTGGCCCTGCGCCGTCCGCCGGTTGGCTCGTGTAATATCTGGTCTGGTACTCCTCAAGGGTCAGGCTGGCGGCAAACTCGGTAAACTGGTCGGCGCCAATCTGGTCAACGCCTCCGGCGATAACTGCACAAACCCCATGCCTGTACGCGGCTGCTAACAGCTTGGCGTTGGCGTGCATGCCGACGACCAGCACCTTGCCGTGGCTTCCGGGCCCGATGGCGGAGGCGTCGGCCTGGCCGTCGGGTGCGTCCACAAGCAACTGTAAGTCGCCCCAGGCCTCACCGCCCCAGCCGGCCGTGCCTTCGACAAGCGTGCCGGTGGTCTCGATCTCTACTCCATGACCGTTGACCACGCGGGCGACCCTGCCGTGAAGGCCAGACATGAGCGGCTCAGGGTGCTCGCGGATGCCGATGAGTCCGTTGGGAACGCTGACAGAGGCGATCGTGCCGTTAACCGGCGAGACGTACTCGCGGTAACCCAGGCCGAACATGTACATGTAGTAGGCAACGGGCTCACCCCGCTTGACCTCGTCGCCTTCCCCCCGGAGCAGCTTCGCCAACAAACGCTCGTCGTCAACCTCGACGCGAAGGAAGTGGAGCAGCTCGTCGGAGCCGTTGTGTCCGAGCAAGGTATCGGGGGCGACGACCTGGCCAACCTCGGCCCTTAGCTCACCACCGTATAGCAGCCGGCGGACGTGCCGGATCGGGACATGGGGTGCGGAAACCAGAGTTCTCAGATTGCCGGCGTGATAGGTGCTCATCTTAGTCAGCCTCCCCTGCCCCGGCCGCGACGATAGCGTCGGGATAGGCCTCGATGGCCCGGAGCCACGCCGAGACGCGTTCGCGGCGCCGCGCCGGGTTTTGCGGCATGATGATCGGGCGTCCGCGGCCATCGAGCACCACGCCGAGGGCGCCGCCGCCCTCCATTCGCACTGTGGTGCCAAAGCCGCCGCCGGCGTTGTAACTGCGCTCAGGGTGCACCACCACCCTGACGATTTCGCCCGGCTCAAGTGGAATGCGCTTGATGCTCCCGAACTCAATGGTCTCGCGCAAGGTCGTGCCGTCCTCACGCTGGATGCGCACGGTTGCCATTCGGCTGCCGTGCCGCCGGAACAACGGGCCGCCCCGCTCTACCTGCACCGGCGCCACGACGAGCGCCAACCGGTCAAACCAACTGTCGCCCAAGAGCTGCGGCGCCAGCGCCTCGTTCCAGGTGGCCATCGCTCCAAGGTGCGGCAACAGCCCGTGCTGGTCATAGAGCAGCTGCGTTGTGCCCTGTGGGGCGATGCCGTCGAGCATCATGCCCAGGACCTGTCCGGGCGATGTCGCGCGGGCCACATGCCGCCCGGTGGCCACCATCAGCCGAATCCGCGAGAGATCGACGATGGTCTGCCCGCCTACAGCCATGTAGGTGCCGAGGACCTCGTCGATGTTGCGCTGGCGGTGGATGCCCTTGATCAGTGCGGCCACCTGACGGTGACCGTCGAGCGCGGTCCGCAGGCGCTGGCGCGCCGCCGCATGCTGGATCAGCAGTTCGTGCCATGTTTGCGGGAGGGCCGCGGGGCGAATGCGGGTTGTGCCGAGGACATTCCCGATGGTTTCAGCGCCGATATCCAGCGGCAACCACAGCGAAGCCGCCTCCGCCAGCGCCTCGACAGACTGCGGGCAGTCCTGGTTGAGCCCTAGCTCATCGGAGACCGTGCGATTGAGTTCGTGGTCGATTACCGATACCAGGTTAACCATCGTTTCACCGATATCGGCGATCAGCAGGTCGCTGCGCCAAGTTGCCGCGAGGAGCTCTGCCGCCGTCGTTATCGCCGTACCGCTGGGCAACAGGCCCGCGTGGCCGCCGTATGCGGGCAGGTTCTCCCAGCGACCGCACTCCGGCATGATCTGGCCCCAAAACATCTCCAGCAGGGCATCCCGTGCACCGGCAAGGTTCTCGATCGCCAGATCGGGCCGGACGTTATCCGCAAAGGTAACCTCGCAGACCCCCCGGAGAGCTTCCTGAACGTCCGGACGAGCCTCTGTGCTGCCGGCGAACAGCACCCTCGCCATGGCTTCCGGATTGTACCTCGTGCGGGGCGCGGCCTTGGCGATGGTGGCCGCAATGTTGACCACCTGGCGGCCGCCGCCGCCCGAGTAGAGGCCTTCGTCGACGCCGCCCGCCAGCAGGATCAGGTCGACAGGATCACGCCGTAAATCCCGTGCCCGTTCATGATCGCCTCGGCCGTCGTTGATGGCTAGGACGTCCGCGACCGAAGCTCCCGCTCGCAGTGCCGCCTTAAGGGCAGACTGGCCCGAGATATCGTCGATTACGCCGGCAACGGCCACCCGCAGCGGACCACCGCTATCCGCGGTGAGAAACCAGGACTCTGCCGTGAGCCCCGCCTCAGGGTCGATGAGCGGCTGGCCGCCCGCATCGAGAAGGGAAACCCCGGTGCGTGACTCCAGGCGCCTAAGGACAGCCTCCACGGCTGGAGCTAGAGGCATACAGGGGTCGTGAGGGGTCGGCACCCGGGCGACGCCCATCAGGCGTAAGCTCGGCCCAAACGAGCCAAATAAGGCCGCCTGGGTTGTCGCTTGGCCGATGTCCAGGCCGACGATCAGTCTTTTGTCCATGTGGGTCACTCCTTGCTTGCATAGACCCGCCGGCGCTCCAGCGGAATCGGCAGGTTGAACAGCAGCTGATTGACTGTAGCGACACGAGCCGAGAGGGACGGTAGGACTACGCCGGCACTCTGGACGAGCACGCCGGCGATCAAGCCCTTCGCGACCTGAGCCAGCCCAAGCGAAGCTCCCTGAGGCAGGTATGCCGCCAGCCTCGGCAGCAACACAAGGGTAGCGGCGAGGGCCAGGGCCAGCGCACAGAGGGTGACCGCTAGCTGCTCCATGAGCAGCATCGCCGTGATGCCGTGACTGTCGAGGCCAACGGTCTTGAGGATCGCGAGGTCACGCTTGCGGTCTAAGAACGCCAGTGAGGTCACCGTAAACAAACCGATGCCGCAGAAGATCAGCACAAGGGTCATCACGCCGCCCGCCGGGATATATGTGCCCGCGATCACGGCGCGCATCATGTCCTCGGCAGCGCCTGCCCAGATAACGGCGGGGCCGTCGGGCCGGTATAACAGGGGGCGCGTGGGCCCCAGAAAGTCCAAGCGCAGCATACTCGCAAGCGATGCGGCTGCGGCCTCGGTGCGGGCATCGATGAACAGGCAGTTGGGCGCGGGCCCTGGCGAGACCATCGTTGTCAAAGCCAAGGACCGCAGCAGCTCGTCCCCGGCGTTGTGGAAACCGATCACGTCGGCTCCCATGCGGCCCAGCGGCGCCCGCGGCGGGATCAGCGTGAGCGTGCGCGGGACCGGGCCTCCCTCTGCCTCGAAGGCGGAGTCGCCGCCCCACCGTGCGACGGCACGCGCCTTAGTGACGCTGGGCAACAACAGCTGGCCCGGTGCCGGAAGCGCCTCGGCGCACCCAGCTGCCGCCCATAGGGGGCTATCGCTAGGCAGCGCCAGCACGCGAAGCGAGCCCAGCTCGGTGTGATACCACGTGATCCTGCCAGTATGAGCCTGCTCGACACCGCCGCGCTGCTGCCACTCGTTGATCTGCTCAGTGGTAAGCGCGCGCCTTGCGCCGAGTAGCGCAATGTCGCAGGGCAGTTCGTACGCCCCCAGTGAAAGGGCGGCTTCGCGGTTGGCGCCGGCTAGGAACGTACCGTACAGCAGGTAGCCCAGGATGGCCAGGGTCAGCAGCCCTGCCATCAGGGTATAGCGCAGCCAAAAGCGCCGCAGCGAGCGCAAAGACAGGGGCCACAATATGGCCCACTGCACTCTCGTACTCGCGGCCCTGCTGATCGGTTGGTTCATGCACGGCCTCCGGCCTGAATGTCGCGGATTTGGCCGTCCTGCATGTGGAAGACACGGTGGGCGTAGTTGGCGAATCCCTCATCGTGGGAAACGACCACAAACGTCTGCCCAAACTCCTCGTTGAGCCGTAGAAAGATGCTCGCCATCTCGGTCTTGGTGCGGCTATCGAGGTTGCCGGTGGGCTCGTCGGCGAGCACGACGGCAGGCGAGTTGGCGAGGGCGCGGGAGATGGCCACCCGCTGCTGTTCGCCGCCGGACATCTGCAGGGGCAGGTGGCCCGCGCGCTGCCCGAGGCCGACCATCTCCAGCAATTGCTCAGCCCGCTCGCGAACTATGCGTCGCGGTTGCCGGCTAAAGCGCATCGGCAGCATTACGTTCTCAATCGCGGTTAAGTGCGAGATCAGGTTAAAAAACTGAAACACGAAGCCGATATGATTGCGCCGAAGCTGGGCAAGGCCGTTCTCGCTCAGCCGGCTGTACCTGGTGCCGCGGAGAAGTATCTCGCCGGAGTTGGGGCGGTCAAGGCCGCCGAGTAGGCTGAGCAGCGTTGTCTTGCCGCAGCCGGATGGGCCGACGATAACAATGAACTCGCCTGGCTGGATCGCGAGGCTGACGTCGTTGACGGCATAGATGGTTTCGCCGAGAAAGTAGGACTTGTTGAGGTTGACTGCCCGCAGGATTGGCTCGGCCTCGCCCGGCACCGAGAAGGCATCCGGCTCAGCGGACCTGTTGGCGAATCTACTCATTACGCAGCACCTCCATACTCGTCAGCCTGGCCATCTGCCAAGCCGGGATCAAAGCAAACAAGGCCGCGGCCGCGGTTGAGGCCGAGACCACCAGGGCAAAGTCGTGGAGCGTCGCCCGGCCGATCTCGGCCAGCGGGATCCGGTTGGATACCATCGTCCATGTGGCGAAAATGCGCACGAGGCCGAAGCCGATCAGGGTACCGCCGAGGCTCAGGGTCAGCGCCTCGGTAAGGATCATCAGTCCAATGTCGCGTCCCCGGGCGCCGATCGCTTTGAGCACGCCTACCTCGCGGCGGCGTTGGGCAACCAGGAACAACATGTTGGACGCCACGAGTAAGGCGGCGATCAAGCACGCCAGGGCGACAAACGTCCGGCTAAGGTCGACCGGCATACCTACCTGGTCGGTTGTCGGGCGCCCGAGCATCTCGAACGGGGCCTGCAGCGCTACCTCCGGCAGGCCGCGCTGGTGCGACAGCTCGAGCTGGCGGGGAACGCTGATCACCGTCAGGCCAGGCAGTGCCGCCGCAACTTCGGCGGCGATGTTCTCGATGCTGGAGAACGGCTCCGCCCGAACGGCGACCTGCATCGGCGGAGGCAACGAGAGGCCGTTGCTGGCCGCCGCATAGACCGACTCAAACCAGCCCATCGGCACCTGGAGCTGCGGAGTGACCCAGAACAGCTGCTCGGCGTGTGACACCGACATCTCATCAATCCAGGTCGCGGTGCTGGTCAGGGTCTCGTAGGTGCCCGCAAGCTCAATCTCCAATGCGGTCTCGTTGCCGTAGTCGTAGTACACCCCACCGTCGGGAGCCGCGACGATGGCCGGGACATACACGGTGATCTTGGCGCCGGGCGCCGGCAGGCGGCTCGAGCCCAACAGCGGGAGCCGCGAGTCGAGCATACCAACGGCTGCAGAGTCCTCGTCCGTCCCGGGAACCCGGCCGGCGGTCAGCAGGCGGGCGAAGTCCCACGCGCCGTCCCGCGAGGCGGCGCTGAAGTCCCTGCCCCGCAGGACCAGCTGTGGCACATCTACGAGCCGTATGTTTCCCTCTTCGTCCGCTAGCTCGTACTGCGCACGCACCGGAAGGAAGTATGCGGGGGAGAAGGCATAGCAGTGACGGTTGTGGAGGAGGGTCTCACGAAGCTGATCGAGGTCGATTGGCGATACCGCAACGCCGCCTGGGGCAAGGAAGCCGTGGCAGTAGAGCTCCGGATGCAAGGTGAAGAGATCACACATCTGATCGGGATGCAGTTGGACCATGCTCCACGTATCTGAGGGCTGCCGGAAAGTCTCCGGCGGCACAAGGTGCGGGGTGGCGTAGATGACGATATCGCCGCCCATGAAGGCGCGCGCGGCCATATACCCTGGTGCGGGATACCCACCCGACAGGGCGATGATCGAGGTCATGATCAGCGCGGCGGCGCCGGCACTAACGACCGCTAGGACACTGCGGCCGAGATTGCGTCGCACGTTGATCAGGCCCAGGGACACGAACAAACGGCGCTCACCTCAGTGGCGGTTTGGTGTTGGCGGTTTCTTCAGGCAAGGCTCGGGCTCGCGCCTATGCACATTCTTGTGCTTTGCCGCACCATATTGCCTGGGCAGCGATAGCGCGGCCCGCTGAGCGGTACTGGCTGCCCCCTAACGCTCCCGCCGCCATGCCAGCGGGGTCTGTCCGGTGGCCTTCTTGAACACCCGGCCGAAGTAGTTTGGCTCGCGGTAGCCGACGCGCGCCGCGATCTCCCCGACGGGGAGGTCGGTGGACGCCAGCAGACGCTTGGCCTCCTCGACGCGCACGCGGGTCAGGTACTCCGAAAAAGTGATCCCCATGCTCTGCCTAAAGACGTGGCTCAGGTAAAAGGGGCTGATGTGCAATTCCTCGGCGATAGCGGTCAGTGAGATCTCCTCTGGGAAGTGACCCTCGAGGTAGGCGGCTGCACGGGCTGCAAGGCCGCTCTGGCGCTGGTCCTGGTGGCCGGCCACCATCTCCGCCAGTGCCAGCCCGTGGTGCATGACCACTTCCGACAGTGTCTCGGCCGTGGTTGCGCGCATGGCACCGTCGATGGCCGCTCCATTGTGAGCCAAAGCGCGGTCCGCCGGTAGCCCGCCCTCGCTCGCAGCCCTGGCCAGCAACGCGAGGCACTCGACCGCCCGCGAGCGGGCAGTTGGTAGGGGGATCATACCTACTGCCACAGCATCTCCCTCCGGCGGCGGGCCATAGCCGTTGGCAAAGTAGGCCACCAGTTCCTCAAGGTAACCCCGAGCTTGCGAAACCAGTCCCGAGCGCACGGCCTCGATCAGACCACGCTCAGCGAGCAGCGGATAGCGGCTCCATTGGTCATGGTCTTCGCCAAGATCCGCGGCCTGGACCACCCTGTGGCGTTGGGGGCCGAGCAGCCAGGCCCGCTGCCTCGCGCGCACCGCCGCGCGGTAGCTGCGCCACAGGGTAAGCGGCCCAGTCACGACATCACCCAGCCCGACGGCTATCTCGAGTCCCGAGTCGGAGCAGTGCTCCACCATGCGGGCAATCATCCGGCGCAAGCTCGCTGCCGGCCGCTTGCCGGCCACGCGTAGTGCACGGACCGCGACCAACACCACCAACTCGTCATGCGCCACCCGGGCAACGACCGAGCCAGGTAGGGAGGCACCGACACTCTCCTCGACGGCGGCAGTCGCCTGGCGGCGGAGTACTTCGTGCTCGATCTCGCGCGAGATCTGGCCCGCACCTGAGGCTTGCTCCGCCGACATACCGGCGCCAAAGCCGACCGATACGGCCATATCGGGCTCCTGTGCCGCCTGTAGCAGCCCCGCGCGGCGGCGGTACTCGCCATTCGACATAATGGTGCCGGCGCACAGGTCCCGAACGAACTGTGCACGTAGCAACGGCAGAGCGTCAGCAATCATCTGCCGGAGACCTTCCTCGCGCTCACGGCTGGCAGCTTGCTCCCTGAGCCGATCAGCCGTCATGGCCAGGCACCGCCGCAGATCTGCCGGCGAGACCGGCTTGAGGAGATAATCGTCGGCCCCCAGCCCAACAGCCTGTTGGGCGTACGTGAACTGCTCGTATGCCGTCAGAAAGAACACGCACGCATCCGGCGCCGTCTCCCGGATGCGCCTGGCGGCCTCTATCCCATCAAGACGCGGCATGCGGATATCCATGAACACACAATCGGGGGCGTGCTGCCTGACCTGGCTGAGGGCTTCAAGCCCGTCGGCGGCGCCGATAATCACGGCCCCTGGCTCGATCTGCAGGATCAAGTGCTCCAGAGCTCGGCGCTGCAGCGCCTCGTCCTCGGCAATCAGTATACGCAACTTTACTCCCCCATCGGGCGCGCGTATGGCAGGCGGATGAGGACCCTGGTCCGCCCAGGCCGGCTCTCGATGTCCAGCCCGTACTGCGACCCGAAGTAGTACTTGACCCGGCGGTCGACGCTGTAAATGCCGAGCCCGGTCGTGTGCGCCAAGCCCGAGCCGGTGTCCCGCTGAGCGATGACCTCGCGTAGGCGCTCGGGGCTCATCCCCTGCCCGTTGTCCTGCACCTCGATCTCGACGAAGCCTCCCCGGCGGCGGCCGGACAGGCGCAATAACCCATCGTCGACGGCCTCAAGGCCGTGAAGCACGGCGTTCTCCACCAACGGCTGGATGGATAGCACCGGCACGGGGGTTTCCATGATGTCCTGGTCAACTGAGACCTCGACGCGCAGCCGCCCCTCGAACCGCACCCTCTGGATGAGTAGGTAGTCGTGGACCGCCGCCAGCTCCTCCCGGAGCGCCACGGTGTCCTTGAGCCGGCGCAGGTTGTAGCGCAGTAGGCGCGACAGCGCCAGCACCAACTTGGTAGTACCAGGAGCGGACTCGATGGTGGCCTGTGAGCTGATGGCCGCCAGCGTGTTGAACAGGAAGTGCGGGTTGATCTGCGACTGGAGGGCGCGCAGCTCCATGTGCCGCAGCTCTTCGCGCAGCACCGCCGCTGTCTTGAGCTCCTCGACGAGGCGTGACCGCGCCTGGTTAAGCTCGGCCCGGAGCCGGTCGGTCTCTGAGCCCGAGGCCGTCGGAGGCGCGGCTCTGGACTTGTCCGCCACGGCCGTCAGTTGCCCCCTTGGGGATGGACCTCGCGATTGATCCGGGAAAAGGCGCTCAGCTCAGGACCGTCCCTCTGGCCCTGCCGCAGCCGGAAGTACCCGGCCGAAGCGATCATCGCAGCGTTGTCCGTGCACAGGGCAATCGGCGGAATAAACAGCTCAAGCCCATGGCTATCCGCCAGCAGAGCCAACTCGGCGCGCAGCGCGCGGTTGGCAGCGACTCCACCCGCGACCACGAGGTGCTTGGTACGGCAATCCTGCGCAGCCTCAACCGATGCCCTCGCCAGCGCCCTGGCCACGGCGCTCTGGAAACTAGCCGCGACGTCCGGGACCGATACGGCTCGACCCTCGCGCTCCTGGCGCTGCAGGTAGTAGAGCACTGCCGTCTTAATGCCGCTAAAGGAGAAGTCATACCGGCCGGACTCGTCCGACAGCCTTGGGCTGGGCCACTCGATGGCCGCAGGATCGCCGTCGCGGGCGACCCTGTCCACTGCCGGCCCGCCCGGGTAACCCAGGCCTAGCAGTCGGGCAACCTTGTCAAACGCCTCCCCTGCCGCATCATCTCGGGTCGCGCCGACGAGCTCAAACTCGTCATGTCCGCGGTACAGGGTCAAGTCGGTATGCCCGCCGGACACAGTGAGAGCCAGGAAGGGGAACTCAGGCGTCCGGCCGGACAGGAAGGCCGCGTATATGTGCCCGGCGACGTGGTTGACGCCGACCAGAGGCAGGCCGCGGGCGACCGCGACGGCTTTTGCGTAAGACAGCCCCACCAGCAACGAGCCAATCAGGCCGGGACCGCTGGTCACCGCGACGGCAGAGAGGTCTTCCCAGGTAACCCCCGCTCCATCTAAAGCCTCGCTAACCACGGGGACGATCGCCTCTACATGGCGGCGGGAGGCTATCTCGGGCACAACCCCACCCCAGGCCGCATGGAGGTCGGCCTGTGAGGCGACGACGTTGGAGAGCACGTCGGTGCCGTGGGCGACGACGGCGGCAGCGGTTTCGTCACATGAGGTCTCTATGCCCAGCACGAGCCCATCAGCCCTGGGCACGCGGCACCTCTCCCGCCGCCAACGGCCCGATATCGTCAAGCCACATGATGATGGCGTCCTCTCCGGTGTCCGAGTAGTACCGTTTGCGGCGACCACGCGGTACGAAGCCCAACTTGGTGTACAAGGCTTGGGCGCCGGTGTTGCTCGGGCGCACCTCCAGGGTCAGCTGGGTCACCCCCTGGGCCTGAGCCCGGCGGGCGAGCTCGCGCAGTAAGGCTATTGCCAGCCCCTGCCGCCGGTGCTCGGGGTGCACTGCGATGTTGGTCACGTGAGCCTCGTCCAGCAGAACCCACATGCCCGCGTATCCGCAGACCTCACCGCCGACGTCGGCAACTACGTATATCGCGGTGCTGTTGTAGCCAATCTCGCGCTCAAAGGCGCCACGCGACCAGGGCGTCTGGTAGGAGGCGTGCTCGATCAGCATCACCTGGTCGAGATCGTTGTAGCTCATCATCCGAAACCGGAGTTGGTGCCTGCTCTCTGCCTGAATCATCAGCTGTCCCTCGCTTGACTGGGATCGTGACCGGCGGACGGGCTACCGCGGCGCGGGGCCGAGCCCCGGGCGCCTAAGGTACACCGGTACGATCTGATCGGGCGGGCCACCGGAACCGCTGGCCATCGCCACGGCAGCGGCCGCCCCAAGGTGTTTGGCCAGTGGCCAGTCGAGGTCCTCCGCCATGAGGACCGTTTGTGCGTCATGAGGCTCCGTACCGGCCATCAGGCGCCATGGAACTCCGCACAGCCCGACCGGCTCCTCGCTGTATCGCGCGGGCAAATCGCCGAGGGTCCCATCGGCACCGGCCCTTCTACCCAGCAGCAGCTCTAAGGCCTGAGCCGGTGGAGCAGCCACCGTCTCCCCCACCTGGCACCAGCCCAGGGGATGCTCCTTGCTCGGAGCGCAGGGCTTGTACAGGGCCGCGTAGCAGTCCTCGCGGCGGGTTGGCACTGCGGCTGCGATGGCTGCCACGTTGGCAGCAGGGCTGCCACTGCAGGCAGGGCCGGCTTTGGCGCAGACTCCAGCGGCGTGGGCCATGACCGCCAGGGTTGGCAGCCCGACGAGAGGCAACCCCCAGGCGTGGCTGAGTCCCTTGGCTGCGGCAATACCGATGCGAAGGCCGGTGAATGAGCCTGGGCCGGTCGTAACTGCGATCGCCTCAAGCCGATCGGCAGCCTCGGCCGGCTGCCAGCCCATCTGGGCAAGCGCGGCAGCAATAGCCGGATGAAGCAGGTCGGAGTGGCCGCGCGGGGCGTGTTGAGCCCACTCAAACAGCGTCCGCTGGCCATGGGTCACGGCCAATGAGCACATCGCGGTGGAGCTATCGAGAGCGAGGACCGTCCGATCCAGATTGTCTTGGGTCACCACGCGCTGCCGCCTCCAGTCCGTGGACCCCCGGCGGCAAGGGCGGCCAAGCGCCTCGCGGCCTCCTCGTACCTAGCCCCGCGAATATCAAACCGCAGCAGCCGCTCCTCCTCGCCGCCGCACGGCTCTAGGTCGATGCGGATGAACTCAGCCGGGCTGAGCGGACCCAGCCGGTCGGCCCACTCGATCACCGTCAGCCCGTCGGGATCCGGTAGCAACTCGTCGCCGCCGATGGCGGCAAACTCCTCCTCGTCGCTCAGGCGGTATAGATCGGCATGCCAGGCCTGGATTGGCCCAGGATAGTGGTTGATCAGTGTAAAGGTCGGGCTGGCAACCCTGCCGGTGATGCCAAGCCCTGCCAGCAAGCCCTGCGCGAGCACGGTCTTGCCGGCGCCGAGCGGCCCGCTAAGGAGTACGACCCAACCCGGGGTGGCGGCACCGCCGAGCAACTGCCCGACACGGCGGGTCTCGTCCGGGGTACCGGTGCGCAGATCGATGCTCCAGTGGGCCGCCCCGCTCATCTGGCATCACCCGCTCGGGAAAAGTGCTCCCAGCCGCCAAACGCGAGCGGCTCAGCCCGACCGTCGGGGTGGACCAGAGCAATGGTGCCCTGATCCACGACATGCCCGATGGGGGTAAGCACACCCGGCGAGTCCTGGCCGGCAGCATGTGCCACCGCATCGCGCACGGCAGCAAAGTCGCCTGGAGCCACTGTCAACATCAGCTCGTAATCCTCCCCGCCCCACAGCGCCCAAGCCAGCGGGTCCGCCCCCCAGAGCGGCGCGACCGCCCTAACCGCGGGCCCAATGGGCACGGCTCCCGCGTCGAGGGTCGCCCCCACGCCGCTAGCCCGGCAGATGTGGTGCACTTGGTTGGCCAAGCCGTCCGATGTGTCGCTCATTGCCCGCACTAGCCCCGTCTCGGCAGCCGCCCAGGCTTGGCGCAGCCTGACAGGCGCATCGAGCTGCCGGGACACGGCGGCGAGCCGCACCTCGTCCGGCAGCGCGGCGGCGAGCAGCCGGCTACCGTCAGCGGCATGATCATCGAGCAGGGCCAACCCAGCCCGGGCCAGACCGAACTGACCGGTGACTGCGATCACGTCCCCGGGTTGTGCTCCCGACCGGAGCAGGGCCCTTCCGGCGGTGACCTCACCGGTGAGGAAGACGTCGAGGACGAGCCCGTCCTGGTAAGCTGCGGGAAGCCCGGAGGTATCACCGCCGACGACATCAACCTGCCACTCACGGGCAAGCGCGTAGAGGCCGTCGTAGACCTGCCTGAGCCACTCCGGGGCAACGTCCTGTCCTGCGGCGACGGTCACGAGAGCGTAGCGCGGCCGCCCGCCCATGGAGGCGATGTCGCTGAGGTTGACGGCCAGAGCCTTCCTGCCGAGCATGGCCGGGCAGCCATGATACCACCGCCGGCGAAAGTGAATCCCCTCAGCCAGCACGTCGCACGTCAGCAGCCACTCTGTGCCCGCCGAGGCGGTCACCACAGCTGTATCATCGCCAATGCCGACGCGCACCCTGCTGCCTTGAGGAGCATCACGGCGGAGCATATCGATCAGGCCAAACTCTCCAAGCTGGGCTAGTCTCAGCGCCATCTCCCTCTTTGCTGCCGCTGCCGTTGCCGCTGCGGGAACTCTGGACTCTTCGCCCGGGCTGAGCGGCTTTCCTCCGGTGGGAGGCATCGCCGCGGTGGCCGGCGAACCCCCAGGGCATCCCCGCAATCCAGATACCTGATTAGCTTACCGCAAAGGGGGCGCTTATCCTGATGAAACCACCAAAACTGCTATATCTCGGCGAGTTGCCCGAGTCTCTCGCCGCACGGCTGCGCGCCGCAGCTCCTGGACTACTGCTCGTTGAGGCAACCTCAGCCGCGGCGGCAATGGCAGAGGCCGAGGAGGCCGAGATCATCGCCGGCAGCGGGCGGTACTTCGCCCGGGAGATGGTCGACCGGGCCGCACGGCTCAAGTGGGTACAGGCGCTCAGTGCCGGCGTGGAGCGCTTCGCCCCTGCCCTAATGGACCGCCCGGATGTCACCCTGACCAACGCCCGCGGCGCTCACGCGGTGCCCATCGGCGAGCATTTCGTGGCCATGGCGCTCAGCTTGGCCCACCGTCTGCCAGAGTTCCAGGCCCAAAAGGAGCGGCGCCTCTGGCAGCGGCTCGAGCTGCACGAGGTCCGCGGCGAGCCGGCGCTCGTTCTCGGCCTCGGATACCTGGGGCGGGAGGTTGCGGCAAGGGCGGCCGCCATCGGCATGGATGTGTCCGGATACGATCCGTACGTCACCGGTGCGCCCGCGGGGGTGAGGCGCGTCTGGGAGGCCGACCAACTGCATGCGGCCCTCGGCGCCGCCAAGCACGTGGTGAGCTGCGTGCCGTTATCGCCAAGCACCAAGTGGATGCTGGGGACGGCTGAGTTTGCCGCGATGCCCGCCGGGTCATACTTCTACAACCTCTCGCGCGGCGGCGTGGTTGACGAAGATGCGCTGGTTGAGGCCCTGGCCAGCGGCCACCTGGCGGGAGCAGGTCTAGATGTGTTCGCGGTTGAGCCGCTGCCGGAGACCAGCCCCCTCTGGGAGATGCCCAACGTCATCATCACCCCGCACATCGCGGCGGCAACGCCGGTGACGACGCAGCGGGTAGAGGATATCCTTGTGGACAACCTCCGGCGCTATGCGGCCGGACGCCCATTGGTCAACGTGGTGTCGGTGGAGCGAGGCTTCTAGAGCACCCGGCGCATTGACACGTAGGGGCCAGGCGCAGTGATGTCGGCTAGGCTTGATTAGGCCCGGGGGCGGCCGCGGAGCCGGTCATACTCCTGGCGCAGTTTTTTCATGTCCTCCCACACCGGGCGCTTCTTGGATGCATCCCGGAGCAGCGCCGCTGGGTGGAAGGTCGGCATGCACCGGATCCCATTGCGCTCATGCCACTTGCCCCTGGCTGCCGTAATCCGCAACTTGGGGTCAAGCAGGGTCTGACCTGCAGCAGCACCGAGAAGGACAATAAACCTGGGGTTGATCAACTGGATTTGCGCGTCGAGCCAAGGCAGGCAAGCTGTGGACTCGGCGGGCGTCGGCTGGCGGTTGCCCGGCGGACGGCACTTGACGATGTTGGCGATGTAGACCTCCTCCCGCGGGAATCCGCTGGCGATGAGGATTTTGTCCAGCAATTGACCCGCCCTACCGACGAAGGGTCTGCCCAACTGGTCCTCCGTCTCACCGGGGCCCTCTCCGATGAACATTAGGTCGGCGTGCGGGTTGCCCTCCCCAAATACGACCTGCGAACAACCGCGCCGTAGCCCGCAAGATGCACAGCCATGGGCAAGCCGCTCAAGCTCAACCAGACTGCGGATGTGAGCGTAAGGCCCCTCGCGCGGCACGGTGCCATGAGCCGCGGCTGGGACGGAGCCTCCGGCCTCGGATGAAGCAAGCTCCGCGAACAAAAACCCGTCAGCCTTGATAGTCTCGTTGCCGGACACTAGGATGCCCCCTGAGCTCAACTCCGGCAGGCCAGGCCACGCGGGACCGGGGACAGCCGGCGGTGGTGTCACGGAGGACTGACTTCTCAACTATCGATGACAGGTCCTTGTGGACAAGTCGGGAGTCGTGGGCAACAGGGAAGGACCTGGCCCTACCGGCGACGCAACTGGCTACGGCCGGCGGCGATGGCTAGAGCCAACTCGCGGCAGGCCAGGCTCGGCTCGGCTGCCATCGTAACAGCTGAGATCACCGCCAAGCCTGCTGCTCCGGCGCCAGCAAGGGCCGCGGCATTGGCGGCTGTGATACCGCCGATGCCGACAATCGGAAGGGGTGCGGCCTGCACGGTGCGGGTGAACTGCAGCGGGCCAACCACAGGACCGGCATCGGGCTTGGACGCGGTCGGATACACGGGCCCCAACCCACAGTAATCAGCTCCGGCCGAGTAGGCGTCGCGAATCTCGTCTAGATTGTCGCATGACATACCGATGACCGGCTCCGGCCCGAGTATGGCGCGGGCGGCGGCCACCGGCAAGTCGTCCTGGCCGACATGCACGCCGTCGGCCTCCGAAGCTCGACATATGTCCGCACGGTCGTTAATGATCAGCGCGGCTGCCGCGCGCCGGCACATCGGCAGCAGCTTAGCGGCCCAGGCAAGCCACTCACGGGCAGTTGCATCCTTAAGATGGAGCTGTAGGGCAGTAGCGCCGCCCGAAAGCACTTCCCCGGCCATCCAATCTAGCGGCCGGTTGGCCGTGTACCTGGGATCCAGCAGCACGTACACGGAGAGGTCCACTCCGCCCCGCAGGGCGACGGCGCGCTTGTCCAGTCCTGCCATTCAACAAGATCCCCTCTCTGATCGCCCGCAAGTAGCTCTGCCCCCTGCCTATGGGCAGTTACGAGGCCCCAGCAAAACGGGCCCGGGTTGCCCCGGGCCCGCATGTCTGCTTGTGCTTGATCCCAGCTCGCCTGGTTGAGGCTAGCCCTCGATAATCTCCACGTTGGCGCGGGGTACCGTGACGACCTCACCATTATGCTTGAGCTTGGCGGTCAGGATACGCACCTTAGCCTCGGTCTCGATGATTACCAGCTCAGGCGGCAGATCAACGACCTCGGCCAGCATGCCGAAGTACGGCTCGCGGATGATGCGGATCAAGGTGCCGGGCACCATGCCCTCACTGAGCTCGGCCTGCATCTCATCAGCGTGCCGCGGCTTGTGTCCCGGGGCGATGATCTCCGGCCGCATGACGCCGGCGCGGATCTGCGTAGCGCCGTTGAGCGAAACCGACTCGCCCTCCAGCTCCTTAAGCAGGTTGAAGGTCTTGTCGGCCATCCTGATTTTGCCAAAGCCCTCGGTCACGATCACCGTCGTCGGGATATCTTCGTGACCGGTAATGGCCACACCGATGTCGTACCCAAGGAAGGATACGAGATCCTGGTCGATGATGCCGCCGGCAACGATACCGGCGACCTGATGCTGCATTGCGGCCTTGACCGCCTCGCCGGTGACCAGCGAGCCGCCGACGACAACTTTGCCGCGGTGCTCGGGCTTGATCAGGTGCGCATCGAGTACCGTATCTGGGCTCTCGACCAGCATCACGACGTCACCGGTCCGCTCGCCGCCGACCCCGAAGATGCCCTGGATAAAGGCGCCCGTGCACTTGACGATGACGCCCTCGCGGGGCAGAACCTCGGAGACCTGGCCGTGGATGTAGGCGTCGATCTCGACAGGGATGTTGGCCTCACGGATCGTGACCTGCCCGGTGACCGGGGAGATCAGCTCGATGATGCCCTCGACCTTGGACGGGGCCGGCCGGTTAATCAGGCCGAAGAAGGCCCGGTACTTGGCGATCGGCTCTCCGATCTTGACATGGTCGCCGACCTTTTTGACCATGAAGTGCTCAATGTCCTCGGGCTCAATGCCCAGGATATTGGCGACGTTGACGGTGTGCGGCTCGCCGGGCAACTCGGTGCGTGCCACGACGGTCTCCGGAGTGACCGTGTCGCCTTGGTTGACTAGTACCTCACCAAGGAGGGGCAACCGGCGCACTTTCTCGATAATGTCTTGCTCCGTTACTTTTAGGCCAGGCGTATATGCGTGTGCCATCTGTCGCTCCCCCCCTTACGCCCTTTGCTCCAGAATCTTGCGGTACGCTTCGAGCGGATAAGCGTCGAGAGCCTCGATCCACTCGCTCAGCTTTTGCACGCGCTTCGTCGGATCCTCGGGCAGGCCGAGCGGCTGACGACCGCGGCCGTCAAGGATGATACCTGCGATACCGCCGTGGATCTTGGTCTTGAACCCGCGGCCACGGCCATGCCCAACGTCGAAACCGCGAGCCGGGTCGATCGAGGCATCGGCGGTCTCACCCTCGGCAAGGTCAATACGCTTCATCTGGCCGTAGTGCAGCGTCTCGGTGACATGGCTGCCGTCAGGCATGGTGAAGTCGAACTTGCAGATCTGCTCGCCTTCGCGGGCCTGGCCGGACGGTGCAATCCCGGTGCCGAGCCGGATCAAGCAGTCCTTGTCGAAGACCTGCATGGCGGCTTGTGGATGCACCGTGGAGAGAACGCCGAGCTGCGGCATCATGAAGATCGAGTCTACGGTCAACCAGGTGATACCCTCTGGCTCAAACGCGTCGAGCATCATTAGAGCGGACTGGACGCGCCGCGGGGCGTGGGAAAGCACGCCGCCGGAGCCGACCATAATCCCGAGCTTCATCATGTCAATCAGCGTATCGCCCGAGCCGGTCTGGTCAAAGACATCACCGATGGACCGCTGCCGCTGAACACCACGAAGGCCTACAGCTAGGCTCTTGTGGTGGATGAATGCCAAGCGGAGCGCCTCACGGGCGATGGCCTGCTCAATGATGAGCTCCTCGAGCGTCTGTGGGATGGTGGTCGGACGGATCATCTTGTTGCGGATCCGGTTGCGCAGGTCCTCCTCCTCCATCTTGAAGGGCACCCAGCGCATGATGTTGGCCACGCCCGCCTCGAGAAGCACGTTGGAAATCGAGTAGCTCATGCCCAAGTTGGCGGACACGGTCCGGTTGAAGAACTCTAGCTCGTCGCCGACCACGGAGAACACGTCAGTTGTCGCACCGCCGATGTCCACGCCCACGACGTGCATGTTGTAGGTCTGGGCGGTGGTCTGCATGCCAAGTCCTACAGCTCCCGGGGTGGGCATGATCGGGATCGGGGTCCACTGCATCAGCTTGTTGTAACCGGGGGCCTGCGCCATAACGTGCTCCATGAACAGGTTGTGGATCTCCTCGCGGGCCGGTCCTAGGACCTCACGCTCCAGCACCGGGCGAAGGTTGTCCACAATCCTCAGGTCGAGCTTCTCAGCGAGGATCTCGTTCATGTAACCGCGCGCTTCCTTGTTGCCGGCGAAGATGACCGGCAACTTGAAACCGATACCCAAACGCGGCTTTGGCTCGGCGGCGGCGATCAACTCAGCGATCTGGGCCACGTGGGTGACCGTACCGCCGTCGATACCGCCGGAGAGCAGGATCATGTCGGGGCGCAGATGACGGATGCGCTGGATCTTCTCGTGCGGCCGACGGCCGTCATCAATCGAAATCGCATCCATTACGATGGCTCCGGCGCCGAGAGCAGCGCGCTGCGCCGACTCGGCCGTCATGGTCTTGACGACGCCTGCGACCATCATCTGCAGGCCGCCGCCGGCGCTGGAGGTGGACAGGAAAATGTCCACACCGGTCTTGTCATCGGTGCGTGGAGTAATCACGCCCTCCTCCTGGAGGAACGTCTTGCCCGAGAGCTCCTCGACCTCGCGGATCGCATTGCGGGCTCCAGCAGTGACGTCTTCGAAGGGCTTCTCCACTGTGGTTGGGGCCTCGCCGCGGACGATCAGCCGATACTCGCCCTCGACCTTCTCGATCAGGATAGCTTTGGTTGTAGTGCTGCCGCAGTCAGTGGCCAAAATCGAGTTGATCTCACGACCAAGGTCGTAACGCGGCTGCTGATGTTGCGCTTCAGCCAACTCTGACATCCACCTCCGTTTACGATTACACAAGAGTCCTGAATACTACAGAGAATGAGCCATACCCTGCGCAGTTCGCTAACCGAAGGTTAAAACCCTCCTGCCTACGTTAATGGAAAAGGATTGAGCAGGATTTCTGCTCGGCGAGGCCACCTGCGCAGGCTGCTCCTGGGCATCTTGGAAAACGATGACACCTAACGCGAACCCGCACCCCCGCCTGAGGCCGGGGTGCGGGGATAACTTCCCACACACTGTATGCGTCCTTAGGCCCGCCTTAGGACCAACTACCCGCTGCGCTTGGACTTCTCGCGCCGCTCACCGAAGAAGAAGCACCGGACCCGCTCGAGCACTGGCTTGGGCTCGGCCGCCTCGGGCGGCAATCCGCGAGCGGCCGCACGCTTCTCCCGCTGGCGGCGGACCCACTCCTTTTGCTCCTGGTCGCGCTGCCGGGTCAGCTCCTCGATCTTGTCGACCAGCCGGTCGATATTCTTACGGTCCTCCATCAACCGGGCGAACTCCTCGATGGTGTGCTGACTAAAGATTGCGCCGAGGATGGGCGCCAGGAAGACGAGCGCCTGGCCGCCGATGAAGCTAAGGGGCCGGTTCATCTCCACAAAGAAGGTGGCCGGGGTCTCCAGCCCTCGCCGGACGACCTGCTCGGCTACCATTGTGATCAACTGGTCTCTGCGCTCGGGAGAAACCTCCGTCACTTGGCCTCACCTCAACTCGGCATCTGGTCTAGCGATTTGGTGAAATCTGCGAATTGCTTCCTCACCTATTCGACGCTCATAACACGCTAACCTTGCCGCATGCCCGCGAGATACGCTAAGGATAGGAATGCCCATGTTGGCGCTTGCGTACGAGCGCAGCACAAATGGCAACAGCCGGACCGACCGATGGCGGCCCGGCTGTTGCGGATTAGCTAGAACACCTCAACGTTTGCTCGCGGCACGATGGCCTCTTCGCCAGACGGGAGGCGGACGCGGACCACGGGCACGTTGGCCTCGGTTTCCACACGATGAGCCTCGCGCGGGAGGTCAACGACCACGCCCATCTCCCCGAAGTGCGGATCGCTGATGATCCTGATCGGCTGCCCGGGCCGTAGGTCTTCGTCAACCGGCGCGCGGGCCTCGGCAGCCGCCTCGTGACCGGGGAACGGCACGATGATTTCCGGCCTGATCGCCCCGGCCCTGATCTGTGTGGCACCGTTGATGCTCGCCTGCCGCCCGGCTAATGCAGCCAGCGCCTCAAACACCGATGTGCGCATCGCGAGCTTGCCGAAGCCCTCCATCAGAATGAGGGTCATCGGGACGTCCTCCTGCCCGGTGATGCCGACGCCGAGTTTGACTCCGAGCCCCCGTACAACGTGCAGGTACGTAGCGGTACCGGTGATGAAACCGCGGGCGCCGACCTCGATCGCCCGGCTCAGGGCATCATTGGTTACGAGTCCGCCCCCGACCAGAATGTGTCCGGCGCAATCCGGCGTGATCAGATCAGCGCCCACCGGCGCGTCCGGCCGATCCACCAGCATCTTGAGCGGGCCGTGGGTCTCCCGGCCGACGCCAAAGATCCCGTTGATGCGCACGGCCGGCACCTCCACCACCACCCCGCGGTGAGGCAACAGCCGGGTAACCCGAGCATTGAGATATGCGCGCACGACAACCTCGCGGAACGGGCGTGAGATGGTCACATAGCCGGTGTTGGTGTTGATCTCGGTGATGATCCCAGAGATCGGCGCAGTGGCCGACTTTGTGAAGAAGGCTGCCTGCTCACCCTTTTTGGCGAAGATCTGGCTGCGTTTAACCTCCTCACCAATGCGGCGGAGCATGAATCGGTCGATCTCGCGCGGCCGCACGCCCAGCTCTGAGGCGACGTCCACGGACATCGGCGGCTCTTCTTTGCCAAACTCCTCGCGGATGACCACCCGCCCGGAACGGCCGGAAACCTCCTCGATGACTCCATCCGTTGGCGACTCGAACTCCTTGCGGCCGTATAGGCCCTGCTCTGCGCGGGCGATGACTTCCTTGTGCTTGACGCGGCTGCCCACGGGGCGCAGCATTGCCGCTGGGAGGGCGCCGGCATCGATGCCGAGAAGCCGCGACACGGGCACGACCCAGGGGATGCCAGGCTTAAGACTGATCTTGGCGACCACGTCGTCAGGCATGACCATAGCGCCCTCCGCGACGAGCACCTCGCCCGGCAGCGGTAGCCGCCTGATCTTGCTGACCAACTCGATCTGGTACTTATCTGCGGAGACGGCCGAAAAGTCCACCCTTGCGCCCCCCCTTCTCGTCTGCTGCCGCAGCCGACCCGGTGGCCGGGCCACCGGCGGCCCCACCCTGGCTCAACCAGCGCTGGATGTGCGTTTCGTCGTAGGCGCCCATAGCGCGCATCCAGGACACCAGGCGCGCAATGCGGTCGGGTTCTCGCTCGGGCAACTCGATCGGCCGGCCGCGGGCATCAAAGATGATCCCGACTAGCCCGCCCTCAAGGTCGGCGTGGTGCTCCTGCCCCTTGCCGGACCCTACGTCCCACTGTCCGATCGGCTTTAGAATGGCCTGGCATGACTGGCCCACGTCCAACGGGATCACGGACAGATCGCCATAGTTAAGCTGGCCTTCGCTGACCGCGCCGTCTGCCATCGTCAGGTGATAACGCATAATCGGCTGGCCGAATTTGGCTCGGCCGCCGATAGGTGCAACGCAGGTGCCCAGCCGGATCAGGCAGTCCTTGTCGAAAACCTCCGCGGCGATATCGGGGTGAACCTCGCTGAGCACACCGAGGTGCGGCATCATGAAGATGCTATCCACCGCCAGCTGGGTGACGCCTTCGGGGCAGAACGAGTCGATCATCATCAGCGCCGCCTGAGCCCGTCGAGGCGCATGGGACAACACCCCGCCCGAGCCGACCAGCATATTGAGCTTGAGCAGGTCGATGATCTCCTCGCCGGAGGCCTTGAACAGCTTGCGCTGCGTGCGCCAACCGGCCGAGATCTCCTCAGCCTCAACCTTGCGTGCCAGGCTCTTGTGGTGCTCGAAGGACAGGCGCAGCGCCTCGCGCGCGAGGGCCTGCTCCAGAACTAACTTGTCGATGGTCTGAGGGATGGTCGTAGGCCGGACCATCTTGTTGGCGATCCAATCACAGAGCCCCTCTTCGTCGACAGGGAACGGCAGCCACCGCCGGATGTTTTGAAAGCCCGCCTCCTCAAGGACATTGCAGATGCTGTAGCTCATGCCGAGGTTGGCGCTGACCGTGCGGGTGAACACGCCCTCAAAGTCGGAGAACACGTCGGTCGTGGCACCGCCGATATCCACGCCGATGATGCTGGCCTGGTACCGCTCGGCCATCAACCGGATGATGCTCCCGACCGCCCCTGGAGTCGGCATGATCGTGCTGTCAACCCAGCCCATCAGCTCCCCGTAGCCGGGCGCCTGGGCCATCACGTGGTTCATGAACAGGTCGTGGATTGACTCGCGGGCCGGGCCAAGGTTCTCCAGGTCGTGCTTGGGCCGCAAGTTGTCCACCAGGTGCACGTCCAGCTCGTTGCCGGCGATCTGCTGGATCAGGTCCTGCGCATCGGTGTTGCCGGCGTACACCAGCGGCAGCTTGTAGGTCGCACCGAAGCGGGGCTGCGGGTTGGCCTGCACAATGGTCTCGGCGATGGCGGCGATGTAGGTCACCGAGCCGCCGTCCACGCCGCCGGACATGAGGATTATGTCCGGCCGCAACTCCGTCAGGCGTGTGATCTGCTCTGAAGTCGAGCGGCCGTCATCCACAGCGATTACGTCGAGGACCACCGCACCGGCGCCCAGCGCTGCCCGGTTTGCGCTTGAGGCGCTAATGCTGGAAACCAGACCCGCCACCATCATCTGCAGGCCGCCGCCCGCGCTGGATGTCGAGACGTAGAGGTCGACGCCTGCTGCGGCAGCGGGTGGCTCCCCTCCGGCCGTGGGCTCGGTCGGCGGAACATCTTGCTGTGGGCGTACGAGCTTGCTGTCCGTCCCGAGGATTGGGCGCTGCATCAGCTCTTCGATACGCCGAATCGATTTGCGGACGCCGATCATCACGTTCTCCCAAGGAGCCTCGACCGTGGTCGGCATCTCGCCGCGGCAGACAAGACGATACTCGTCGCCTCTCCGCTCGATTAGGATGGCCTTGGTGGTGGTACTCCCAACATCGGTGGCCAGAACTGAGGATACTGGAACCTGGTCGTCTACCATCCCTCACCCTCCTGATTTGGAAGGGCAACGTGGATAGCAGGTGCCCTTCGCAGCGTGAACGGGTCAAGATACACACCGGGCACGGAGTGTGGAGCGGCTGCGGATACTGCTCCGGCGTACAGCCTCGACGGCGGTACTCTAAGTGCTTAAGGGCTTTTCGCCCTCAGGGGGTTACTTCCTCCCGCTAAAGCCAACAGAGGCGGTGCCGCAGTGGCACCGCCTCCGAATAGAGTTGATCGCGACTATTGCCCGCTCGGGCTCGTGTCCCCGCCCTCCTGGGTACTGGCCTTGCCGCGCCCGCGCCGGCGCTCGGGCTTGACCGGCGGACCGCCCTTGGCCACCTTGCTGCGGACGATCTCCATGATTTCATCACGGTGGTTCCCGTAATAAATCAGCGACCCCTTGATCACGCGGCCGCGAAAGTCCCTCTGGGGAACCAGCAACTGCACCGCATCGGGGAATTCAACGTAACGGACAAAACGAGTCCAGGCTTTGCGGTCCCGCAACGGAAAACCCCGGATCTCAACTCGGCTGTCGGTCAGCCGGTAGTGCAGCGGGAACAGGAAAGCGCCGACCGACCCGAGGAGGATGAACATAGATATCATCATCAGCATTGTGTTGCCGGGGATGATCACGAACCACATCAACAAGAAGAAGGCCACGAGGCCGGCGCCGACGATAGCGCCCTTGCGCGGCTGCTCGCGCAACAGGTGGACCGAGAACTCCAGCAGCGCCGGCTCGTCGACAGAGGAAACCCATGCAGGCGCAGCTGGCGCCACCTCTGCCGCCTGGCGGCCCTGCGCCGCATCTCCGGCAGGCACTGGAGATGCGGCCGCCTCATCGGGAACGTCGGCAGCCGGAGCTGCTTGGTCCGCAGAGCCACGGACGGTCCGCCTGAGGATCCTGATGCGGAGCTGGTGCTCGCCGATCTCGAGCTGGTCGCCGGACTTAAGCTGCGCCTCAGCCGCCAGTTGGCCGTTGACCAACGGGCGCACTCCGTTGCCCAGGTAGATCACCCACAGCTCGGCACCATCCCAGTCAAGCTCAAGGTGCTTGGGCACCAGGATCTCGTCGTCAAGCTTGATCCCATCGTCTGCGCCGGTGCCGACATAGGTTGAGCCATGGGTCAGGCGATAGGTCCTATCGGGCTCGCCGGGGCTCTGGATGATCAGCTCAGCCCGCCGCTCCACGACTTCGTTTACCGACAAAGGCAGACACCCCCAGATGACGATAGCCGGGTTATTCTGGCCCTGATGGGCATATTTCCTGCCATAGGCCAAAGCCGGCGGGCCCCCGCATCGGAGGCCCGCCGGCCTTGGCAGCTAGTCCCCGCAGGGTCTTTACTTGGAGCGCACTCCCAAGTAATACGCGATGTTGGCGCCCTCGTCCAGCACCGGGCGGATCTCACCCCGGTTGGCAGTCAATAGGGTCGCTACTCCGGGACCATGGCCCGAGATCTTGCTGTCAGAGTGGACGACGACTCCGATCTCGATTGCGCCCTTACGGTAGCTGCGCCCGTAGAAGGAGCTGCGGTCCATGATGGCCACGATGTCGCCAAACCTGATGTTCTCCAGGCCGTGCTCGCGCAGGGCGTCGGCATCCTGCGTCGTGATATCGTAGTCGCCCCGCTCTGCAGACGCGGCGCCGATGCCCGAGCCCATCAGCTCGGCAGGCACGATCGCGGCCACTGGAACTTCGAGCAGGCCGCCGTCCGCCCCGCGAACGCCCATCTTGGTGAGCAGGTCTGGGTCAAGGTTCATGCACCTAACGCCGGGATAATCCAGCATCTCAAGGCCCTGGCCCCAAGCGCGGACCTGAATCTTGTCGCCGATAGTCAGTTTCTCCAGCACGTCGGGCTCAAAGTCCACCATCACATGCTCGATGCCGCCGTGCGTCCCGGTGACCCAACCCTTGGCGCCTTTGGCGTCGCCGCTCACGACATGGGCGACGTTGCCCACACACGCAAACGTGTTGTACGCGCCGTTGAACGCCTCATCTTTGTTCTTGGTGCTTACGCCGGGCTCCACATGGTCGCCGACGAGGCCCATCGCCGAGTCCCCGATGCGCAGGTTGTAGATGATCCCGCCGGTGCCGGTAACGACTCGCGGTACGCCATCGAAGCCGACCCTGTACGGCTGCCGTTGCATCGGATGGGAAACCTCGCCCAACACCGAGATTACCGGTAGCTTGTCCCTATTGGTCCGTAGCACAGTAGTTTCCTCCCCTCAAGATCCTTGGTAGTGTTGTGTCCTTCTGTGTCGGCGCTGACTTTCACTCCGAGCTGTGGCACATGGTAATCCTGGGCTGAAGCTCGCCGACCACGTCCCCCAGCATGTTACGCACAGGGGGGGCCGTCCATGCGGACAAGGCCGCGAAGTCCGCCTGAGGGAGCAACTCCAACTGCCTCAAAATCGCCAATGCCGCAGGCGCCGCGGCGCGGCCGTTGCCGTCGAGCACCTTGAGCGCAAGGCCTAGGCCGTGCTCCGGCAGCCCGAGGCAGTACACAGCCTCGGCGCCCGACTTGGCGACGACGCGGGGCCGGGTCGCCTCCATCAACTCGGTGCAAAAGCGGCCGCGCCCCGCAACCAGATATGGGTGCGCCTGCATCGCTCCAACGACCGTGCGCACGGAGGCCTGGCGGTCCTGAGGCAGTCCGGCTGGATCAGCCAGCCGCGCGAATGCGGTGGCCATATTGCGGATGGGCATGCCGTGCACCGGCACGCCACAGCCGTCCGTGCCGATGATCACCTGCAGAGGGTCGATGCCTGCCATCGCAGAGACGTTGCGAAGCAGCAACTGCTGCAGTGGGTGCTCAATCCGCCAGTAGCCTTCCAGCGGCCACCGCTGGTGGCTGGAAATGGCGAGCATGCCGGAATGCTTGCCCGAGCAGTTGCAGTGCACCTCGGTGGGCCGCTGTCCCGCCTCGAGGAGCCTACGCGCCGAATCCCGCTCGATCGGCGGATGCACTCCGCAATGGAGAGCAGTCTCAGGTACGGCCGCTTTGTGCAGCACGCTCCGCGCAGCCGCCACGTGGACGTCCTCACCGCTGTGGGAGGCGCACGTGACCGCGATCTCGTCCGGGGTGAGGCCAAATGCCGCCGCGGCCCCCGTCTCGATCAGCGCCAATGCCTGCAGCGGTTTGGCCGAGGAGCGCATGTAGGTCACCAGCCCGGGGTCGCCGGCCCAGGCCACCAGGCGCCCGCCGGCGTCGCACACCGCAGCGCTGATCTGGTGCCGGGACTCGATCATCGGTCCCCGGACCAGGACGACTTCCGACGGGCCCGGGCTGCACTGGCAGTCATTAGGACTAGGGTGATTGGTCAATCGTGGAGCCTCCCGTGTCGCCGCAGGATGTCTTGCACTAGCTCAACCGGCATAGCGTAGCGGATGTGGCCGTCGCGGCCCTCGGTCGTATCCGCGGCAAACAGCGCGTTGACCACTGCCTCTTCGGTGGCCTCGATGGTTGCCTGGAACAGCGCTCCCATGCTGCGGCCGTCCTCGGCAACGCGGGTCTCGCGGTAGGTCACGGTGTCAAAGTCAAGCGGTACGAGGCACGAGTTGGCAAAGGCGATCACGAAGTCGCCAGAGCCGTGACCCGCGATACTGCCGGTCCGGGCCAGGCCCATCCCTACCCGCCTGGCCAACCGGCCGAGCTGCCTGTCGGTCAGCGGCGCGTCTGTAGCAAGGACTACCATCACCGACCCAATATCCTGGTCCATGTGGTCCGGGGGCGCGCCCGCGGGCTCGAATGCGGCCCCTGACGACGCGCCGTGCTCTGAGGTTGTTGGCGCCGGCAGCGAGACGACGTCTGGAGCCCGCCAGTTGCCGAGATCACGTCCTACCGGCACACCGTCGATCACCAAGTCGGCGCGCCTGCCAAAGTTGGCCAAGACGAGGATACCGACGGTGAACCTACCGAGCTCCCCAGGCAGTACGCGCGAAGCCGTGCCGATCCCGCCTTTGAAGCCGAAGCAGGTCATCCCCGTGCCCGCGCCCACCGCGCCCTCAGTAACTGGCCCGCACGAAGCGTTGCGGATCGCATCGAGCACGTGCGACTCGTGGACGTGGCGGCCTTGGATGTCGTTGAGGTGGCCGTCGTTGCATTCACCGACGACTGGGTTGACCGTCCCGACCGTACTGATGCCGATATCAGGGTTGGTGGCGATCATGTGGCTCACGACGGCGTCCCATACCCGTCCGACACTAAGGGTATTGGTCAGCAGGATGGGAGTCTCGATGTTGCCGAGCTCGTCGATTTGGGCGAGCCCGGTCGACTTGCCGAAACCATTGATCACATCGACCGCCGCGGGCACCTTGCGGCGGAAGAGGTTGCCCTGGTGCGGCAGTACAGCGGTGACGCCCGTGCGCACGGGGCCGGAGCCTGGTACGAGGGAGCCCTGGCCGGATATCAGCGTGACATGTCCCACGCTAACCCCTGGCACGTCTGTGATCGCGTTGTGCCTGCCGGGCGGCATCGTGCCGATGATCACCCCAGCCTCGCGGGCCCTGGGGCGCCGCTCGCCGCCGCTCACCGGCAGGCCTCGATGAGGTGCTTGAAGGTAGCGAGATGCAGGCGGTCGACGGGCCAGATCCCCTCGGGGTGCCACTGCACGCCGATGACCATCCGGTGGCGTGTGCTCTCGATCGCTTCGATCACCCCGTCTGGGGCGTGCGCCGTGGCCACGAAGCCCGGTGGCAGATCCTTAACCGATTGATGGTGGAAGGTATTGACCAAGAACTCGTCGGCCCCGTGGCACTTGGCAATCTGGCTGCCTGCGACGGCGCGTACCTTATGGGTGACGTGCCAGTACGGCGCCTCTTGACGGTGTTTGATGACCCCAGGCAGTTGGCTCGCCAGATCCTGAACCAGGGTGCCGCCGGCGGCGACAGCCACGGTCTGCACGCCACGGCAGATCCCCAACACCGGCATGTCGCGCTGCAGGGCCAATCGGGTCAAGACCAGCTCAAAGCGATCGCGCTCTGGGCTTAACGCCCCGAGGGCACGGATTGGCTCCTCACCGAACTCCGCGGGATCGATGTCGGGCCCTCCCGCTACCAGGAGGCCATCGATACGGTCCAGGGCCGGTACCCACTGGTCCTCTGGCACGGCTACGCCGGGAACCGGCAGGATTACTGGGAGGCCGCCTGCTTCGGCGACGCCAAAGGCGTACTCAGAGCGCAGGCTGGAGAGCCGTTTCTCCGAATCGTAGCTGGGCAGTATCCCAATCAGGGGCTTAGTTGACATCAATAGTCCCTCCGTCTCAGGGTCGGGTCGCAAGATAGGTGCCTTCGACATCAGGCCACGGCAAGTCCTGCCAATCGTCGACCTGCCATTGGCCCAGCATGCTGCTAACCTTGACGGGACGGCCCGCCTGGACATAGAGCCGGGGCACTCGCTTGCCGATGGTAGTGATGACCTCGTAGCCGATGGTCCCCAGGTGCCCACCAAGCTCATCCGGCGAAATGTGCTCGTCTCCCCACCTGCCCAAAGCGATAACCGGATCGCCTGGCGCAGCGCCGGGCACGCCCGAGACGTCAATGATTGTCTGATCCATGCAGACCCGTCCACGGATAGGGGCGCGCAGGCCACGGATCAACACCTCAGCACGATTGGAGAGGCCGCGCTTGTACCCGTCATGGTAGCCGAGAGGCAGCGTCGCCAGCCTCTCCGGGCCCGTGGCCCGGTATGTACATCCGTAACTGACCACGCGGCCGGCCGCTATGGACTTGATGTAGGCGGCGTGGGTGACGAGGGTCAAGGTCTCGCGGAGGTCGCCGCGGCGCTCGACATCGGCTGAGGGCCACACTCCCGAGATCAGCACCCCTGGGCGGACCATGTCGAGATGGGTCTCTGGCAGGTCGAGCAGGGCGGCGCTATTGGCGATGTGCCGGCGGCCCAGACTCAAACCACGCCGCTCTAGCGCGTCGGCAAACCCTATGAACCGCTCGAATTGCTCGAGCGCAAACGACTTATCGTCCTCATCCGCGCTGGCAAAGTGACTAAAGACGCCTTGTATCTCCAGTCCTGGCAGGCGCGCGATCCGCTCGGCCACATCCAACCCTGTGTCGTCGGGCCAGACGCCAATGCGGCTCATGCCCGTGTCGACCTTGATGTGGACCTTGGCGGGCTTATCGTGCGCCTTAGCGGCCGCGCTGTAGGCCTCGGCCACATCCAGGGAAAACACGGCAGCCGCCACCCCATGCCTAACCATCTCGGCGGCCTGATACGGCGCAGTGTAACCGATCACCAGCAGGGGGGCATCGATGCCCGCGTAGCGGAGGGCCATCGCCTCATCGAACGTCGCCACCCCCAACGCACCAGCTCCATTGGCCAAGCAGACGGGCGCAGCCTCCACGAGCCCGTTGCCGTAGGCGTCGGCCTTGATCACGGTCATCAGCTCGGCGCGCGGTGAAGCCAAGCGGCGGAGCTCACGGATGTTGTGGGCCAGAATATCCAGGTCAACCAGCAGGAAGGTTGGGCGAAGCGGCGGCACTGATGGCGGTATGTCCGGTGAGTTGGGCATCTAGGTCCCTCCTGGATAGTTGGGCGCTTAGCGGACCGAGGCGGCGACGCGGATCAGCTCTGCGTAGGTCAGCGTGCCAAATAGCGTCATGGCCAGGTTACCGGTGAGCCAATCGACCCCTCGCAACTCGCCGACCTCGAACTGACGCCCCTGCCATGCACCTTGCCGGACCGGCATGCCGTATGCCAACGGCGCGTGGCCAGCTCCCACGAGCGTCTGAGTCAGGGAAATGAGCCCCGCCTGATCACCGTCAGGCGTGTAAGTCAGCACCAGGGCCGACTGCTCGTCCTGGCCAAACAGGTTCACCACCCGCAAGGTGAAACCCTCCGGCAAGTACGACGGCTGCTGCGGGGCAAACTGCAACTCGGCGGCGGCGGCCCCGATGGTCGGCACGACGCGTACCCCACCGGCGCCAGACAGCACCCGGCTGCCGGCCGGCGGCGCCAGCTCGAAGTCGTCGGCAGCTGCGCCGGGCGCAAGGTCGAGGTCGGTTGCCTCCATCCTCCCGAGCAGGCGTCCGTTGGCATCATAGGTGCCGGCGGCCAGCGGCAGCGCAGTCGCCTGATCCAGCGCCAGCCGCAGCTCGGTCGCGGGCTGTAGGTCAATGGTGAGCGCGAGCTCGGTGGCGTTGCGCCCGCCCACTGTGGTCTGTCCCAGGAGCCGCGGGTTTGTCCCGATGGACGCCAACGCCATCAGATCGTCGATGTACAGCTGGGGCCGGCCCTGGTGGGGCGGACCTGACAGTGCCACGCCGAGCAACGGGCTATAGGTCCAGGACGATGCCGGCGACGCGGTGGTCACGGTGCCGGCGATATCGTCAGGAGCAAGCACTTGAGCCCTCATCCCGAGGTCACGGTGCCAAATCACCCGCCACGTCCGCTGCCCTTCGACCGGGCCGAGGAGAGCTCGGGCTCCGGGCAGGCCGCTGGTAGGCGGGTTGGCCTGCGGCCAGGGCGATTGCAGCGTAAAGGCCAGCTCCACAAGGCCTTCGTGGGCCTTAGCCGACCGCGCCAGCAGTTGTGACGGTGTCGGCCGGAGCCTGGGCTGGTAGTACCAGGCTGCAAGGGCAGCAAAGCCTATCAGTAGCAGGAGCGCAAATGCTACCACCGGTGCGCGGCGTGGCCATACGCGGCGGCCTGCCGGCTCAGACAAAGGTGGCTACCCCCTCTAAGGAAGCTTCGAGGCCGGGCGGCACAGACGCCGTACCCGTAATGATGTCCCTGGCTCGTGGCAGCCTGACCGCCACATCCCCAGCAATGAGGCCTATTGTGCCCACATCGAGTTGGGCTAGGTCGCCGGCGACCCCATGGAGCAGAGCGGCTGCGCCGACGAGCTCAAGCAGGTCCGAGCTGGGCCGGCCGGTAGTAGCGGCTGCGCGCGACCAACCCGCCAGTAGTGCGGCGAGGAGGCCTGTCAGGACATCGCCCATCCCACCGGTCGCCATGCCTGGGTTACCGGACGGGACAATCAGAGCCCTCCCGTCCGGTCCTGCAACCACCGTGCCGCTGCCCTTGAGCAGGCAGACACAGTCCGCGCTGGCTGATGCTTTGCGCGCGGCGGATAGGCGATCGGCCTGTACCTCCGATACCGTGGTGGCTAGGAGCCGGGCCAGCTCCCCGGGATGAGGCGTGATCACCAAGGGTGCCCGGCCTGGCCGACTGTCGGCGAGGGATAGCAGGTCGCCGGCAAAGGCGTTAAGCCCATCCGCATCCAACACCAGGGGCCGGTCGATCCGCCGGATCAATTGACGCACGGCGGCCACGGTGGCCGGCGCGGTGCCGAGGCCAGGACCAAGCGCGACCGCGTCGGCATGGACGGTGGCTCCCAGGATCGCATCAATCGCAGCATCGGTAGACGCCCCAGCAAGGCCATCCGGAGCTAGAGCAAGCGTCAGGGCCTCAGGTATCGCGGCGGCGAGCGCGCCCGCGCCGGCAGGAGTGGTCGCCAAACGCACTAGACCGGCGCCTCCTCGCAGTGCTCCTTGGCCGGCCAGTACGGCCGCTCCGACCATGCCGCTGCTGCCCGCGACAATCACCACGCTGCCTGCGTCGCCTTTGTGGGCCTGGCGGGGACGGGCCGGGAGGGAAGCGCGCGCAGCACCGGCGGTGATGAGCCGTACTGCCAGGGGAGAGAGTCCAGGTGGACCAAGTTGGTCGGCGAGGCCGGGACCCCGCATCGCAGTTAGACCGATGGATGCCAGAGCGACTGTGCCAGAAACGGCGGGGCCGTCACCGGTAAACAGGCCGATCTTGGGCCAGCCGAACGTGACCGTAACCTGCGCCGGGAGGCAGGGCGTGTAAGCATGTCCCGTATTGGCATCAAGGCCGGTAGGCACGTCCAGCGCCAGCACTTGCGGCGGGCGCGCCGCGACGGTGATCGCTACTGCTCTGGCAACACCGCCGGCGGGGGCACGAGATGTACCGATGCCCAGCATCGCGTCGACCACGAGAGCAGGGCGCGCCCTGAGTGCCAGCTCAAGAGTGCTCCAGGCCTGTAGATCGCCATCCGATGACGCGACAGTCAGCGGCCCCCCGGTACTCCGCCACGCGGCGAGGTTAGCATCTGCCTCGGGCGGCAGGCCCTGGTCTCCCGCGATCATGAACACGTGTGCCCGGCTGCCCATCGCCCGCAGGTGCCTGGCTAGAGCCAGCCCGTCGCCACCATTGTTGCCGCGTCCGCAAAGGACCAGGACATCGGGCTGGCCGTCGGTAGAGCGCTCGCGCTGGAGGGGACCGTCTCGGCATAGCATCTTTGAGGCAACCACGGCTGCCTTGGCGGCGGCAGCCTCCATGAGAGCCAGACCGCTCAGCCCTGACTGGGTGGCCTGCCGGTCAAACCAGCGGGCTTGGGAGGAATCGACGAGCAGGGTCACTGAGCGCCCCCTCCCCGGCTACCCGGGGCGGGCGTGCCCATTGCGACCGCGCAAGCGGCAGCGACGCCACCCTCGTGAGTAATGGTCAGCAGGATCTCCAGGACGCCCAAGGAGGCAGCGAGTTGGGCGGCACTCCCGAGGAAGGTGCACGTCGGCCTGCCGGCCGAGCTGCTGATGGCAATATTGCGCCAGCCCAGCGCGGCAAGTCCGGTGCCAAGCGCCTTTGCGGCCGCTTCCTTGGCAGCCCAACGGCCGGCCAGGTACTGAGCCTCGCGGTCGGCCTCGAGGCCCCGGCCGGCCAACTCCTCACGCTCACCTGGCCCAAGCAAGCGGTACCGAAGCCTGTCCCCGTACCTCTCAAGGGCCCGCTCTATACGGCCGACACTGACGAGGTCAAGGCCGATCCCCAGCAGTCGCACGCGATCACTCCCATGGCCTCCAACATGCGCCAAGAGCAGGGGGCTATTCCTGCCTATCGGGGTCAGTCCGGGCCAAATACATCACAACTCGTGGCGGGCGGGTGCCCACGACCCCGCCTGATCTTGGGGGGCCGTGGCACCCGCCGTGATGTCTAGCCCAGATCCCGCGATCGTGGGCTATCCTGCCAGTGCTTGCCTTACTCCACGGTCACGCTCTTGGCCAGGTTGCGGGGCTTATCGACGTCGCACCCGCGGACGCGCGCTACATGGTACGCCAGCAACTGCAGCGGTATCGCAGCCAGCACCGGTTGCAGCCACTCCACCGTCGACGGCACCGGGATCACGCGAGTGGCGTGCGGCCGCACCAGGTCCACCAGATCCTCCCGTACGACCGCGGTCACATCGCCGCCGCGCGCCAAGACCTCGCGGATGTTGCTGATCGACTTCTCCAGCAGGTGCGGCTGCGTAAGGACGGTCACGACGGGCACACCCGGGACGATCAAAGCCAGGGTGCCGTGCTTTAGCTCGCCTGACGGGTAAGCCTCGGCGTGCAGGTATGAGATCTCTTTGAGCTTAAGCTGACCTTCCAGGCAGACGGCATAGTCGAGCCCGCGCCCGATGAAGAAAGCATCGTGGTGCTGTGCGACTCCCTGCGACAGCTCCTCGATCGCCGCCGACGTCTCCAAGGCTTGTGCCGCGAGGTGCGGCAGGCGGGACAGGTGTGCCAGGGCGGCCTCGACCGCTGTGGGAGCCAGAGCGTCCCGGAGCCGTGCCAACTCCAAGGCGAGCAGCGTCAAGAGGATGATCTGGGTGGTGTAGGCCTTGGTGGATGCCACGGCGATCTCGGGGCCGGCCCGCGTGTACAGTACTTGCTGGGCCTCCCTGGCCACAGAAGAGCCCACAACGTTGACGACCGCCGCGCTACGCGCGCCTCGCCGCTGCCCTTCGCGCAGAGCCCCCAGGGTGTCTGATGTCTCTCCGGATTGGCTGATAGCGATGATGAGGTCCTCGGGACCGATCAACGGCTCGCGGTACCGAAACTCGGAGGCCACCTCAACGAAGCACGGGATGCCGGCCAGCTGCTCAATCAGGGCCTTGCCCACCATGCCCGCGTGATAGGCCGTGCCGCAAGCCACCAGGTAGATATGACGTAGCGACGGCACGAGCGGCGCCAACTGGGCCAACTCGGGAAGGATCACCCCATCACGGCCCGGCCGTAGCCGTCCGCGCAGCGCCGCGCTGAGGGCTTCGGGCTGCTCGAAGATCTCCTTCTCCATGAAGTGGCGGTATCCGCCAAGCTCAGCGACTTCTGGCTCCATATCGAGGGTCATGGACCGCAGGGCCTTGGGGAGGCCGTCGTGGCCGGTTAGCTCAATACGATCCCGTCTGATGATCGCCAGATCCCCGTTGTCCATGATGGCTACCCGGCGAGTGTAAGGGAGTAGGGCCGGGATATCGGAGGCCAGGAAGTTGTCGCCGTCGCCCAGGCCAAGGATCAAAGGGCTGTCTTCACGGGCGGCGACCAGCCCATCAGGGGCTTTGTCCCAGACCACGGCGAGCGCATAGGCCCCGCGCATGACCTTTATTGCCGCTCGTACCGCCGCTGCGAGCACCTCAAGGCCGTCCGCGTGGTCCGCGGAGGGGACAGACGCGAGGTGATGCTCGATGAGGTGGGCGGCGACTTCGGTGTCGGTTTCGGATGTGAAGCAGTGCCCCTGCTCGATCAACTGCTGCTTGAGCTCGAGGTAGTTCTCAATGATCCCATTGTGAACCAACGCCAGGCTACCACTGCAATCGATGTGGGGGTGGGCATTGGCGTCCGAGGGGGCACCATGGGTCGCCCACCTGGTATGTCCGATGCCCACGCTGCCCTGCCAATCTGGATTGAGGCGGTCAACCAGGCGGCTCAGGCGCCCCTCGCATTTCTGCACGCCGGTACCGTCAGCTCCGACTAGGGCGATGCCGGCGCTGTCGTACCCGCGGTACTCAAGGCGTCCTAGCCCGTCAACGATGATCGGCAGTGCCTGTCGTGGTCCGGTGTAGCCGATGATCCCGCACATTCTAAGTTTTGTGCCTCCCCTGTGGCGCGACCGCCGGCCCGCCGCGCGCCGTCCACGTTCCTCAGCGGACGTAGCGAGACGGGCGTTACCGGTCGTCATGCCTTAATGTGGTCAGATTTGCGGGACACAAGACGGGCAGAGGCACTGCGGGCCCGAGATGATGGCAGCACGGAGAGCGCGGCGTGCGCCGCGCACCACCTGGCACCATTGTCCCCGCGGTCGCCCGCGGGATTTGCTGTGCCGTTATCGGTTGTGGCAACCGGGGGTCACCCGCCGAATACTTCGAGATCCCCCACCTCGTCAACTCCGCTGGAGGCGGAGTCCTGGCGCTTGGCTATTGTGTTGTGCTGCCTTATCAGCCACTGGATGCCGCTCGTGACTTCGGACCGTCAAGGTCCCTTACCATCTACAGTTTACTTGGATGTACCGCGAACGGTGTTGGTTCCTGCCGGTTACGCCAACGTTTGAGCGCTCTTTCGGATCACCTCCTCAAGCTGTGCGGCCAGCTGACGGGCCAGGGCCCCATCGGCCGCCTCCACCATAATCCGCACCAGCGGCTCAGTACCCGACGGCCGCATGACGATGCGCCCGTCGCCTCCTAGGCGCGCCGCAGCCGCCTCTTTGGCTGCCACAACAGACGGCAACTCCATCACCTGCTGCGGCAGGGACCCGTCATCAAACTTGACATTGACCTGGACCTGTGGGTACCAGACCAGATCCGCCGTTGCCTCGTCCAACCGGAGATCCTGCCGGACCAGAGTGTCCAAAATCTGGACAGAGCTGATTAGTCCATCGCCTGTGGTGTTGTGGTCGAGGAAGATGATGTGTCCTGCCTGCTCGCCGCCGAGGGTCAAGCCGCGCTCCCGCATTGCGGCGAAAACGTGCCGGTCACCGACCGGCGTCCGGATCACCGCACCGCCTGCCGCGGCGAGGGCGGCGTCCAGACCGAGGTTGCTCATCACGGTAGCCACGACGGTGCGGCCGGGCAACTCGCCACGCACCAGCAGCGCCCGCCCCACCAAAGCAAGGATGCCGTCGCCGTCGACCAGCTGGCCGCGCGCATCCACCGCCACAACCCTGTCGGCGTCGCCGTCATAGGCAAAGCCGATGTCAGCGCCGCCCTGGATCACGGCCTGCTGGAGCTTGGCGGGATGAGTGCTGCCACAATCGTCGTTAATGTTAGTGCCGTTAGGGTCGTCGCCAAGCAGAGCGACCTCTGCGCCGAGCCTGGCAAAGATGGCTCCCGCAAGTCCGGCTGCTGCGCCGTTTGCGCAGTCAAGCACGACCTTGATCCCGTCAAATCTCGTGGTCACCGTCGAGGCGACGTGCCTAACGTAGGCATCCTTTGCCCCGCTCTGCCCAAGCTCGTATCGCCCGACCCCGCGGCCTGACGGACGCGGTAACCCGCCGGATCCACGCGTCACCATTAGTGCTATATGGCGCTCACGCTCGTCATTGAGCTTGGTGCCGTCGTGGCCAAAGAACTTGATCCCGTTGTCGGCAAAGGGGTTGTGTGAAGCCGAGATGACGGCGCCGCCCGCTGCCTCAAGCTCGCGCGTCGCAAAGGCGACAGCGGGGGTTGGCAGCACGCCAAGGTCGATCACGTCAAGGCCGATGGACATCAGCCCGCTGGCGAGGGCTCCGCAGAGGAGCTGCCCGGACAGGCGTGTGTCACGCCCAATTACGACCCGAGGCGAAGGGGCGTGCTCCGCCAGCAGGAAGCCTGCCGCCCTGCCAAGGCCCAGAGCGAGCTCGGGCGTAAGGACAGAGTTGGCGACACCGCGGACTCCGTCGGTGCCGAAGAGCTCCGCGCCAAAGAACTCCAGTCCCGGGATCTCCTTGGGGTCAGAGCAAGGGCAGCTCACGGCGTCTCCAGCACCACCTTGATCTCCAGCGGCGCCAGGGATTTGACGGAGAGGCCCTCGGGCAGGACGACAACGGGCCGGATCTGGTGGGTGCCTGCAGCCTTGTCTGCCAAGTCAAGGCGCACGGTGACCTGGCCGAGCTCAAGCGCGGCCATACGGCTACGGGGCCCCCGGACGACCACGGTAACGGTCTCCGGTTCAAGCCGGGAGCGTAGGCCGGAGGGGATATTGGCGGTTTCCACCGGGACGTCACGGAACTCCCGCTCTTCCTGGACCTCGACGATGTTAACGGTGACCTTGACCATCTGTGGCTCAATCTTCTCCACGCCCGCGGGCACCAGCAGCATAACGTCCCGCGTCACCGGCGCCGCGGCCCCCTCGATCTCGATGGGGTAAGTCCAAACATAACGCAGCTCATCGGCGACCGCGCCTGCAGCGTAGATGCGTACCTCGGCCGGCTCGATGGTCACGGACTCTTGGATATACCCAGGCGCCAGGCGGCCCTGGACATTGGCCCGAACCGTCACTTCGCGGGGCGGGGGGAGCTTGACGATGGACACCGTAACATCCACCGCGCTGGGGGTAACGGTCACACCGCTCACGTCCGCACCGTCCGCGTCAACGGGTTTGACTACGACGGTCCGGGCCAGGTCGGACTTGGCCCCAGAGATATCAACCTTGGCTACGACCCGCGTAACTAGTTGGACGCGGCTGCGAGGGCCCTCGACGTAGAGGTCGGTTGGCCGGGTCTGCTGGTTCTTCATCGCGTGGTCGGCGGCCGGCGTCCCGGTTGTCCACACGGAAACCGGCACCTGACGGTTATCCCATGCGTCAATGTTGAGGCCGACCTCGGCCGGGGTGATCTGCGACACGGTGACGCCATCCGGACCCTCAATCAGCACTGGGAATGTGCCCGGCCCAATGCCGGCGCCACGCAGGTCCACATAGGCAGTGAAGCTGTCCTTGCTCAACATGCGCAGTGCGTCGCTGCGTCCCTTGACCAGCAGCGTCACGGTCGGCGGGGAGCTCAGTACGACCAGGCCCTGGCCCAGATTGCGGACGGCGATGGGCACATCGCGGACGGGTTGAGGTAGTGCCGGGCCGGTCAGCGCAGCCGCCTGGAACCAAAGCAGCACGGCCAGACAAACCGACAGCACTTTGAGGGTAACGTCGCGCTCAAAAAGTCGTTCCATCATGACGCTTCATTGCCTCTCAACCATGGCAGACTGGCGCCGGCCCGCTCGGTCATCGCCGTGAGCATCTCGTGCAGGCCCTCGGGATCGAGATGCCGGATTAGTTTGCCGGCGTTGGCCAGGGAGATTGCGCCGGTTTCCTCAGAAACCACAACCACTAGCGCGTCGGACTCCTCAGTCAACCCAATGGCGGCGCGATGCCTCGCGCCAAACTCGCGGTCGAGGTCTGGGTTCTCGGAGAGGGGCAGGAAGCACCCCGCTGCGATCAGCCGGTCGCCTCGCACGAGCACGGCGCCGTCCTCAAGCGGCGTGTGGGGCATAAAGATATTGATCAGCAGCTCAGCAGATACCTTGCCGTCGATGGGAGTACCGGTCTCCGCGATCTCCTTGAGGCCGGACTCCCGCTCCAACACGATCAATGATCCGGTCTTGTTCTTGGCCAGAACTGAGACTGCCCGCACGATCTCACGGATAACTTTGGCATAATCCTCGTGGCCGAGGACGGCCACCGGCGTCCGAAAAAACCCGCCGCGGCCGAGCTGTTCGAGGGCGCGGCGCAACTCGGGCTGGAAGACGATTGGGAGCGCTACAACCAAAGCCACCCCGGCCTTATCGAGCAGGTAGCTAACCGCGCTAAGCTTGAGGAGGTCGCTCGCCCACCAGGCAATCAGCAGCACTGTGACGCCCTTGATGAGCTGCACGGCGCGGGTGCCACGGATCAGCAACAGCACACGATAGACAACGTATGCAACAATGCTGATATCCAGCACGGTGCGAACTATATCCCAGAAACCCAATAGCCTTAACTGGGCCAGCATTCGCTTCGCTCCCCGGCCGAACTGACGTCAGGCGCTCCGCTTCCTAGCATACAACCATTGGCGGCTCGCACAAAAGCAGCTATTCGCGGTGCCAGGGCCGATTCCCCGCCTAAGCTCAGTCAAGCAGGTCAGATGCGTCGATTCGCTCTGCCTGCCGGCGCCCGGTAAGGTCGTCCAGGATCAGGTAGACCGCGGGGATCACGATCAGAGTAAGCAGGGTCGAGACCGACAGGCCGCCGATGACTGCCAGAGCCATGGGCGCGGCCAACTCGGAGCCCTCGCCGCGGCTGATGGCCAGCGGCACCATCGCAAGCACCGTCGTCAGGGTGGTCATCAGGATCGGCCGCAGCCGGTCCCGGCCCGCCACGCTGACCGCGACCTCACGCGCCAGGCCCCGGCCACGTAGCTGGTTGATACGGTCGACGAGAACTATCGCGTTGTTGACCACTATCCCTGCCAGCAGAATCAGCCCGATCACCGAAGAAACCGAGAATGACAGACCTGCCAGGTACATTGCGCCGACCGCACCAAACGCGGCTAGCGGTAGGGTGAACATGATCACCAACGGGTGGACCAACGACTCAAACTGCGCGGCCATGACCATGTACACCAGCACTACGGCCATCCACAGTGCCTGTGTTAAGCCCCGAAATGCCTCCTGCATCTCCTCGGCCTCACCGCCAAAGGTGATGCCGTAACCGGCTGGCAGCTCTAGCCGCGCCGCTGCGGCCCGGACGTCGGACATGATGCTTGCCAGGTCACGCTCGCTCGTCTGGCCGCTCAGGCTAATCACACGCTGCCCAGACTCGCGCTCGATCGTGGTCGGCCCGGTGCTCTGGGTGATGGTCGCAACCTGGTCCAGGCGAACCACGGTACCCACCGGAGCCAGGATGGTCATCGCCCGGATGCGCTCGATCGAGCCGCGGGCCTCGGCGCCATAGCGGAGCACGATGTCAACCTCAGCGCGGTCCGGTGGCTGAAACGAACCGACAACCTCGCCGGCCAGAGCGCCACGGACCTGTTCTGCTACCTGCAACGGCGATAGGCCGAGAACCGCCAGCGCGTCGCGGTCGTACTGCAGCCTGACCTCGGGCCGACCACTGCGGGAGCTCAGATTGAGGTCGATCAGCCCGTGGACACCCGCGAGCTCACGACGCAGGTCATCGACCAACCGGTCCAGGGTCTCCAGGTCTGAGCCGCGTACGGAGATCTCTACCGGCGTCATCATGCCCGCGCCCGCGAAGAAGGTCAGCTCCTCCACCGCAAAGCGCACGCCCGGAACCCACAGCTGACGCTGCAGCTCCGTCATGACGGCGGTCGTGGTGCGCGTCCGCTCGGCGCGTGGTACTAGCTTGACCGTTACCGAGCCGGTGTCCGCCGCCGAGTTAGAGCGCCCCCCGCGCATTGCCATCCCGCTCGTCGAGCCGGTCGTGCTGGTAACGTACCTGACCTCCGGCAGGGCCATGGCCATGGCTTCGACACCGGCCACGACCTCATCCGTGCGGTCAATGGCGGTACCCGGCGGCATCTCCACGGTAATCATGAACTCGCCGCGGTCTAGACGGGGCAGGAACTCCCCACCGATGCGCCGCCCGGCGGAGGCGGTCAAGGCCAGGCACACCAGGGCCAGGAGCGCAACCAGCCAGCGGTTGGCCATCGCCCAGCCTAAAATGCCGCCGTACCCCTTGGCCAGGGCCGATCGGCCGGCTGTGTCGGCGCCCTGGCGTGGCCGGAGGAGCACCGAGGCGGCGGTCGGAACGAAGGTGATCGACACCAGCAGCGACGCCGCCAGGGCAAAGCTTACGGTAAGCGCCAGCTCCCGGAAAAGGGTCCCTGCAATGCCGCCCACGTAAACCACCGGAAGAAACACGGCCAAGGTCGTCAAGGTGGATGCGGTGATCGCGTTGGTGACCTCGGCAGCTCCCTGGACGGCGGCGTCCCGCGGCCCCACCCCGCTCTCCAGGTGCCGCGTGATATTCTCCAGCACGACGATGGAGTTGTCGACGAGCATGCCGACCCCGAGCGCGAGGCCGCTGAGGGTCATAAGGTTGAGCGTGAGCCGGCCGAAGTAGAGCAGGATCATGGTTGCTACAACCGAAACGGGGATGGCCAGCGACACGACGGCCAGCGATCCCAAGTTGAGCAGGAAGATCAGCAGCACGAGGACCGCAAGACCGGCCCCGAACACCGCGCTCTGGGTGACCCTCGCGGTCGCTTGGCCGATGAACTCGGCCTGGTTCATGGTCACCTCAAACTCGGCGCCTGGGGGCAGAGCGTCGCCAAGCTCCGCGAGCTCCCGGCTAATGCGGGAGGCAACCTGCACGGTGTTTGCCCGAGACGTCTTTTGGACGCTCAGCACCAGGCTCGGTTGTCCATTAAGGCGGGAGCGGCTACCACCGGGCACACTCGTGAGCTTGACCTCCGCGACATCCGCGAGTCGCACGGGCACCGGGAGCGCCCTCACACCCGTCCCGGCATAGCGCACGCCGACCACCAACTGGCGCAACTGGTCGAGGTCCTCGGTGCGCCCAATCGAACGGACGAGGAAGTCCCGCTCGCGCTCCGTGACGTGGCCACCGGGCAGGTTGACCGACGCCGAGCGGAGAGCAACGCGCAGTTGGGTCCAGCTCACCCCTGCCGCTGCGAGTTTTTGGTCATCGACCTCAACAGCGACCTCGAGCAGGGCGCCGCCCGCTACACTGACGGCGGCGACTCCCTCGATCCGCTCCAGCCGCTCGCGCACAGTGGTGTCGCCGAGCTCGCGGAGGGCGACCTGGTCGTCTCCCCCGGATAGACTGATAAGCATTACGGGCAGCATGGACGGGTCAAACTTGATCACCAGGGGCGAGCCGACCTCGGCCGGGAAGAAACGGCGGACCTGATCGATCTTCTCTCTCATCTCCAGGGCCGCGAAGTCCATGGACGTGCCCCAAGCGAACTCAACGGTCACCACGGCGGTGCCCTCCTGCGAGAACGACCGGACCCGCGTGACGTTTGTTACCGTTGCCAGCGCCTGCTCGATGGGCCGGGTAACGTGGGTCTCAACTTCGGAGGGTCCCGCGCCGCTGTATGTGGCGATCACCGCGGCAGCCGGGAAAGTGAAATCAGGGAACAGATCAATGGGCAGGCGCCCGTAGGACACGCTGCCTAGCAGCAGCACGACCAGGACACCCATCAGTACGGTGACCCGGCGGCGTACCGCGAAATCACTGATCCGCATGATCCGCCCCCCGGTAGTCCTGATGCTTGGAAGGTTTTTCTCTGCCTAACCCCTGCCCCCCTGTCGCCTGGCGTCGAAGTGCGCGGTCCGCCAACACGGCAGCACCGCGCACTCTCGCGCCACAAGACCAGCTAGACAGCCACTAAGCTTGTGCTTGCGTGCCCGCGACTACTTGGTCTTGATCAGACAGTCAAGGGCAACCAACCGGCCATCACGTGTGACGGCCAGTGGGTTGATATCGAGCTCTTCGATTTCGCTGTGCTCGGTGGCCAGCCTGGCTACACTGATCAGCACCTGTGCCAGCTTGGCCTCGTCAACGGGCGTGCGTCCCCGTGCGCCGGCGATGACAGCGTGCCCCTTGATCCCACGGACCATGTCCAGCGCATCGATCAGCTCCAGCGGTGTCACGCCAAAGGTCACGTCGCGCAGTACCTCGACGAAGATGCCGCCCAGCCCGAAGGCGATGACTGGGCCAAACTGTGGGTCGCGGACCATGCCACAGAACAGCTCGTGCTCGAACGACACCTGCTCCGCCACGAGAACGCCATCAATCACTGCTTCCGGGTGGTGTCTCAGCACGCTGTCGACGATCTCTCGATAGCCTGCGGCAGCCGCCTCGGGCGAACCGATACCCAGCTTGACCCCACCCGCTTCGGTCTTGTGCGGCACATCGGCGCTGAGGATCTTGAGCACCACCGGGAAACCAATCTCAGCCGCACACCGGGCAGCCTCCTCAGCGGAGCTCGCGACCTGCTCCCGGGGCACATCGATGCCATATTGGGTCAGCAACTGCTTGGCCTGATGCTCGGGCAGAAAGCGGAAACCGTCCATGCCCGCACCGTGCGCTTTGTGCTGGTCAGCCACGGGACACACCTCCCCATGCGGGCAACCCGCGGCTGGCTCGGAAGGCTCCGTACTCGAGCAGCTTGGCTACAGTCCACGCTGCGCGCGCCGGATCCTTGAAGCACGCGATGCCCTGGCGGCGCAGGATGCTTGCGCCGGCCTCAAAGGCGGCGTCGGAGGCAATCCAGGGTACCAATGCCGGCTTGGTCCAGTCTGCGGCCTGAGCGGCCACGGCATTGCCAAACGTCTCCGGCTCGATCTCCGAGGGGCCCATGATGAACACCATGTCGACATTCTCGTCCCGCATGACCACATCCGTGGCCCTGGTGTACAGGGTCATGTCGTCAAAGATGGCCGCGGTGAGGTCGACCGGATTGCGGGGACTGGCAAACGGGGGCAAGAACGAGCGCAGTTTGGCCTCGGTCTCGTCGGCTAGCTTGGCCAGCGGCAGCCCCAACTCCTCACACGCGTCGGCGGTGGCAACCCCGGCCGCGCCGGGCCCCGAGACGACGCCGATCCGGCGGCCCTCTGGTACCCCGATATTGGCGAGGCCGACGATGAGGTCGACCGTCTCGTCGAGGTTCTCGGCCCACAGCGCGCCGGCCTGGCGGGCGGCAGCCCGGAAGACGTGCGCCTCACCGGACAAGGCGGCCGTGTGTGATGCTGCAGCCTGTGCACCCGCCGGGGTACGGCCTGCCTTCCAGAGGATCACCGGCTTGCGGCGCGCCGCTTCACGTAGGACGGTGGAGAACCGCTTGCCGTCCCGAAGCCCCTCCAGGTAAACGCAGATGTAGTCGATGCGGTCGTCTTGCCCCATGTAGGCCAGAAAATCGGCGGCATCTAGGTCAGCCGAGTTGCCGATGCTCGCGGTCTTGTCGAAGTACACACCGCGCTCGGCAGCTAATAACGCCAGCGACCAGGCCATGCTGCCACTCTGGGCGATCAACCCGCCGCGCCCGGGGTCAAGCGGCACGCCATTGCGGTAGGTGAGGCGCGAGCCCGCGCAGGCCACGCCAAAGCAGTTGGGTCCCATGAACCGCATCCCGTAACCGTGCGCGGTGTCGATCAGCTGCCGTTCCAGGGATACCGACTCCCCGCCGAGCTCAGCGAAACCGGAGGTGAAGACGACCATCGCCGGGACGTGCTTTGCCCCGCACTGGTGAACAACGTCCATCACGGCCCCCACCGGAACCCCGATCATCACCAGATCGATCGGCCCGGGAATGTCCGCCACGCTTGGATAGACCTTATAGCCGAGCAACTCCTCAAGGCGTGGGTTAACCGGGTAGACGGCGCCTGGAAAGTCTGCCTCGCGGAGGCCTCTCAGCACCCCGTGGCTGAACTGGGTCGGGCGGGACGAAGCGCCGACAATGGCAACCGAACGAGGGTAGAACATGGTTTCCATCGTCTCGAACAACGTCAGGCGAACCAACTCCTTTGCGCATCTATGGTCCTGTGACTGGGTGACCTACACCATCAGATGGTGCCTTCTAGCGCTGGACTAGCGGCTCCCAAGCAAAACCTGCCCGGGCCGGGCACCCGTATGACGCCCTTCTGACGCCACCAACTCGCCGTTGATCCAGACCGCGCGGATGCCATCCGGAGGCAACGTGGGTTCCGTGCCTGTTGCCCGGTCAATGATGGTGTCCGGATCAAATAGCACGAGATCGGCCCAGTTACCCTGGGCGACGATCCCACGGTCCGAGAGGCCCAGCTTGGCGGCAGGCAGCCCGGTCATCTTACGGACGGCCTCCGGCAAGGAGAAAAGGCCCACATCGCGGCGATAGTGCCCGGCTACGCGGGGGAAAGACCCGTAGTGCCGCGGGTGCAAGGGCACGCTGGGCGGCATGCTGCTGTTGACCGCAAATGCGTCCGTCCCCACCATGGTGTGCGAATGGCTCAACACGGTGCGCACGTCGTCCTCGCACATCCGGGCGGCAATACGTACGTCGAGCTCGTTATGGATCAGCAAATCACAGCACAGATCAACGGGATCCTTGCCGGCCTGCTCCGCCGCATCCTTTATGCTTAGTCCCTGCAGTTGCGGCTGCCCGGGGACCACGATCAACAGGTAGCTGTCGGGCTTGGTGCCGAGGCCGCCGGCACCGGGCCGGGTGAGGCGGCGCCGGAGGGTGTCCCGCGTCTTGGGGTCCGCCAACCGCTTTAGCACCGTCTCCTGGCGCAATCCGCGCCAATGCCCGACTAGGCCGTCGCGCAACATGTAGACCTGGGCAAAGTCGTAAGGGTAGACGTCGCAGTGGATGTCCACGCCCTCCGTGCGTGCCTGCTCCATGCGCTCGAGGCTCTGCCGGACGAGTCCGAAGTACTGCGGGCCGATCGCTTTGTGGTGGGAAACCTGAACCTTGATCCCTGCGCGGCGACCGATGGCGATAACCTCATCCACAGCGTCGAGCATGCCTTCGGACTCGCTCTTAATGTGCGAGGTGTAGATGCCGCCGTATGGCGCCAACTCCTGGCAGAGAGCCGCGACCTCGTCGGTATCGGCGTGCCCACCCGGCAGATAGCCGCGACCGGTAGAGAGACCCCGGCAGCCGTCGGCCGTTGCTTGGCGCAGCAACGCGCGCATCGCTGCGATCTCCTCAGGGGTCGCGGGCCGTTTGTCGGTGCCGACAACATGGGCGCGCAGGAGGCTCTGGCCCAGTACGGGATATAGGTTGGTCGAGGTGCCCATGGCCGCGACGTGGGCGGCGTACTCGGCAAATGAGTGCCAGCTAAACTCAATATCCTTGGCGGAAATGCCGCACAGCCCGCTGAGCAGCCGGCGGAGGACGCCGCGGGCAGTCTCGGCCTTAAGCGGCGCGAGAGACCAACCGCAACTGCCTGCTACCTCTGTGGTGATGCCCTGCGCTACCGAGCTCTCCGCCAGAGGAAACACGGGGAGGGTCAAGTCTGAGTGGGAATGGACGTCGATGAAGCCGGGTGATAGCACCATCCCAGCACCATCGATCACCCTCGCCTGGTGCGGCCACTGCCCCGGCTCAATCGAGCCGATCTCGGCGATGCGGCCCTCGCTAATGCCGACGTCAGCCCGGTAGCCCGGCCTGCCGCTGCCGTCAATGATCTCGGCGCCAGTGATTACCCAGTCGAGCATCTGCCAGAGGTCACCTCACGAATAAGAATTGGTGCACGAACGGCGGCCCGGGATCAAGCGCGGCAAGCTCGCCCACGAGTCCGGGGCCGTGTCGCGCCAGCAACCCGACCATGCCCGCCAGACGCTCCTGCATGCCCCGGCGCGGCCAAAGATGATTGGCGATTCGTTGCACCTGCCCCAGCTCAATCGCCGCCCGCTGGCGCGCCACCTGCCAAGCCTTGCGGCGCAGCCAATCCAGCTCACGCTCGACGCGGGCGCGGTTGCTCACGGCAAGACGGCCGAGCACATCGTCCACTCCTGCCAGCGCGGGCTCGATCTCACCGTAGATCTCCGCCACCTTGTCCCAGGCCCGGCCAAAGAGGGCCTCGATCCCGACCGAGTCGGCAGCTTCCGTTATTTGCGCCGTGGCACGCTCGAGGTCCTGCGGCAGGGACGGGATATCGAGCCCGCGTTTGCGCATCAGGTGGCCCACCGCTGGCTCGACAACCGTGTAGCTGGGACGCGGCCAGATGACCGGCATGGTCCTCCCGAGTGCCTGGTAGGACGGCCCCAGCATCGCATAGTAAGCGACTTCGCCTGGTCCCGCAAGATAAGCCAGGGTCGGAAGGATCGTATCCTGCAGTAGCGGACGGGTGGCGACATTCCCGCTAAAACGCTCCGGCTGGTCGTCGAGCATCTCCAGCAGACTGGAAAGGGGAAGCGCGGGCCCGTCGCCGGAGCGCGAGGCGAACACGGGCTCGCTGCCGTGACCGGAGGCAAGAGGTTGTCTGGCGAGCGCAAGCCGAGGGCCGCCCGGTCCTTCCGGGTACCAAAATAGCTGGGCATCCTGCTCACTGATCTCGAGCTGCGGCGTGTAGCCCAGCGCGGCAACGGCGGCGTGCCCCTGCGCAAGTCCGGCCGAGAGCTGCGCCTGCCTCTGGAGTACTGCGGCAACGCCGGGAGCCGCGGCCCGCCGGAGCGCGGGGTCCATAGGGTCGGCGACAACTAGGCCGTACCTCCCGGCAAGGGCTGCCACCAGGCGGCAAAACCACTCCCCGAAGGTGCCCGATGCGCGGGCAGCCTCTTCGACAATGCCCAGCATGTCAGACGCGGCTAGTCCTACGGGAAGCGTGCTCCGTAAATCCGCGAGCAGATGCTCCAGGGACGACCGATCGAGCGCTATCGCCCCTACCGAGGAGCCTCTGTGTGGTGAGGATGGCCTGAAGCGCAGGCGGCGCCAGCGCTCGTTGCGGTCGAGCAACCAGGTGTGGTCGACCTCGGCCAGGTCGTGGTCCTCAGTCGCAGCCCAAAACACCGGGACAACGGGGCGGTCGATGGACCTTTCCAGCCGGGAGGCGACCGCAATTGCGCCGGCGGCCTTGTACAGGGTGTATAGCGGCCCGCCCAGCAGCCCGGCTTGCTGGCCGGTGACAACAGCTAGGGCGCGAGGATCGGCCAGTCGCTCGGCCGCCGCGACGGCGGCGGCGGGGGCTCCCAGGCGACGGTTAAGCGAGGCTAGCGCCGCCGAGACGAAGCCGCGATCGGCGGTGTACTCGATGTCCACCCTTCTAGTGCGCAGGCGCACTGCGGCGTCCAACCGCTGATGCCGGCCATCGGGGAACGGAGACGGGTGCGGATAGTGGTCAAAAAGCGCGGCGATCCCGTCGTCTTGGCCCTCGGCGTATCGTGTGTAAAGCGGGCCTCCCGCTGAGAACGGGGCCGCACGGGTAAGTAGGTTCAAGGCGTTACCTCCGCCCGTAATACGTGCTTTGGCTAGATCACCCGGATCCTGCCCGGGTGATCCGCGACGACGCGCCCGATTACGCTGCGGGCCAAGGTGCCATGCTGGGCAAGCAGGTCCAACAACTCGCCGAGGCGCGCCTCTCGAACGGCGATCACGAGCCCTCCCGAGGTATTGGCGTCGGTGAGGATGGCGCGGGCCGCATCGTCTATCGATCCGGCGTACTCTACCGCGCCCTGCTCATCCAGGTGACGCTGATTTGCCCGGCTGCCGCCCGGGACAGCGCCAGCTTCAAGCAACGGCCAGGCCTCGGCGAGCACTGGCACTGTGTCGGAATCGATCACCACACCGGCGCAGCTGGCCCGAGCCATCTCCCAGATGTGGCCAAGCAGGCCAAAGCCGGTGACATCAGTACAGGCGCTTGCGCCGACGGCGGTCATCGCGGCGGCGGCGCCACGGTTGAGGGTGGCCATTAGTTCGGTGACCCGAGCGGCTCCTTCCGGAGACAGGAGGCCGCGCTTGAGCCCGGTAGTCACGATACCAACCCCGATTGGCTTGGTCAACACGAGGCTGTCGCCCGGCCTTGCTCCGGCATTGGTCACGATGCGCCGTGGATCAACGATCCCAGTCACAGCTAATCCGTACTTAGGCTCATCGTCCTGGACCGAATGACCGCCGAGCAACACGGCCCCGGCTTCGCGGATCTTGTCCAAGCCGCCCCGTAACACGTCGGCGGCGATGGCAAGGTCGAGGCTGCCCACCGGGAAGTTTAGCAGGTTTAGCGCGGTGATGGGCGTAGCGCCCATCGCGTAAATATCGCTAAGCGCGTTGGCGGCAGCGATCCGCCCCCAGTCGTAAGGGTTGTCAACCACTGGGGTGAAGTAGTCGACGGTCTGCACCAAGGCAAGCTCAGGGGAAAGCTCGTAAACCCCAGCGTCGTCAAAGGTGCTGTGACCCACCAGGAGTCTCGGGTCGTGCTCTTGCTGCTGAGGCAGGAGGCGCAGTACCTGCGCCAAATCGGCAGGGCCGATCTTGCAGCCTCAGCCTGCTTTGCTCGAAAGCGAGGTCATCCTGGGCCACTGCTCCCGATCAGTCATGGCTGTCACCTCCCGCCCCGCCGGAGCCGAACACCAGTCGTACGGCGTCGGCTACAAGCCGCATGTCGCTGATGGTCAAGGTGCGCGGATCTAACAGCACGGCGTCGTCCTCCACCCGGCCGATCACTGGCACGGGGGCGGTGCGTAGCATTGCTGCCAGATCCGCGGCGCTAATGTGCTGGGATCTGAGGCTAACCACATACGTCGGCAGGCCCACCTCCGGGAACGAACCGCCCCCGACGGCCGAGGTACCCGGTTGGACGGCTACATCCGCCTGCCCGCTGGTCGCCGCAACGAGCTGCGCGGCAAGGTACTCCGCGTCCGACTCCAGCTCCTTTGCGGTGCGGCTGAGCGCGGCGAGCACTGGAATCTGCCGGGCCAGGGAGCGCGGATCGTCGGCACAGCGGAGGTAGATATCCAGCGTAGCCTGAAGCGCGGCAATGGTCATCTTGTCCAGGCGCAGCACCCGTGCGAGCGGGTTATGCCTCGCACGCCGCAGCAGGCCGCCGTGGCCGGCGATGATCCCCGCCTGGGGACCGCCGAGCAGCTTGTCCCCGCTGGCAGTCACCACCGAGACGCCGGCGCGGACCGCGTGAGCCAGACCAGGCTCACCGCCAAGGCCGGTGGCTGCGGCGAATCCTGGGGCAGCGCCCGATCCAAGGTCATACATCACGGGCAGGTCGTGGTCTTGTCCCAGGGTAACCAGGTCGGCTATCCCAACCTCAGCCGCAAAGCCGACCACGCGATAATTGGAGGTATGCACCTTGAGTAACAGGGCTGTGTTGGGCCCGATCGCCCGCCGGTAGTCCTCCAGGTGAGTGCGGTTGGTGGTGCCCACCTCGACGAGACGGGCGCCGCTCATACGCATGATCTCGGGGATCCTAAAGGAGCCGCCGATCTCCACCAACTCGCCGCGGGAAACGACCACCTCGCGCCCCTCGGCAATGGTGTTGAGCATCAGTAGCACTGCGCCAGCGTTGTTGTTGACTGCAAAGGCGTCCTCTGAGCTGCACAACGAGCTGAGCTTGGCCGACAGGTGATCATGCCGCGACCCGCGCTTGCCGGCGGCCAAATCATACTCAAGATTGGTCGGCACGCCCGCCGCCTCGGCCGCCGCGGCTACAGCCTCGGGCGCCATGATGGCCCGGCCGAAGTTGGTGTGCAGAACCACGCCCGTCGCATTGACCACCCGGCGCAGGCTCGGCCCCCCTCGCTCGATGGCCAGGTGCCCGGCGCGCATGACGATCTGGCGCAGCAACTCGGAGGCCTCCGGCGCGGCAGCCAGGTCACTGGCTGTCAGCCCAGCAAGCACTTCCCGGGCCTCGCCGATCGCCTCCTGCACAGCCCCGACAACCGTCTTGTGCGGCAACTCTTCGAGCAGGGAGACAATCGCCGGCTCTCCAAGCACAGTGGAAACCGCAGGCAGGCGCCGCAGCAACTCCGACACCGGATCACCCCGCCTCACTGGATTTGGCCAACGGCTGCCTGATGTCTCCGCCGTCCGCCGGTCGCCAAGGAGAGCTTGCCCCCCAACCATAACCTTACCGCAAACTGGCTCTTGGCTGTTGACCAAAGTGCTGAGGAGTAGGCTCTTGGTACCTTAGGTGCCTGGATCAGGCCGGTTGATAGGCTCATCCGGCCTGATTTGGGCCGCACCTCCGCCCATGACAGACGCTGCTGCTGCTCTGCCAGTCAGCGGTCGCCGCCCTAGTCGGCGCCACCGGTCATGGCGGTGACTCCGGCCTCAGCCTGATACTGACGCAGCGTCCCTGGCAGCTTGAGGGCGAAGTAGAGCGATATGGCGGCGATCAGGGCCCCGAAGGAGAAGGTTGCCTGGTGGCCGTAGCTCGCCCACAGGTAACCGGAGATGATGGGCACAGTCACTCCCGTGATGTGGTTGATCGTGCTGCCCAACGCTAGTGACGGGGGCAGGTCCTCCCGAGTGCAGATCTTGTCGAGATAGGTGGACTGCGACACGTCAAAGCCGCTGAAGAAGTTGTCCAGCACGTACAGGCCGTATAGGATCACGGGCACGCTGATGAAGGCGTATCCGAGAAAAATCCCGATCACGGCCGTGTAAGAGATGACCATGGCGCGGCCCTCGCCCATCCGGTCAACCCATTGCCCGCAGAGCGAGCGCGTAAGGACCGCAACGACATTGGAGACAAACAGCAGCGCCGCGATGGTCTTAACTGGCGTGCCGTAGACTCGAACCAGGGCGTAGATAGCGAACATCGTCACGATCTGGCGCCTGCTTGAGGCAAAAAACGTGATCACGTAGTACAGCCAGTAGCGTCGCTTGATGACGAAACCCTTTGGCCGCTCAGCAGCGCGCGTCCGCGGCAGGAGGAGCATCGTGACCACCCCGCCGAGGGTGACAATCGCCCCCGCCATCCACATCTGCCGGTAGCTGAGAATGCCTGCGGTGACATACACGAAGCCCATCGACATCAGGTAGGCAAGGGCAGCCACGCTATTGAGCTGGCCGAGCTTCTTGGCCTTGGCCCCCGCGCTTGCTTCAGCCAGTACCTGCGCGGACTGAAGCGGGAAGAAGAGGTGGAACCCGACACTGTAGACCAGTGTTGCCATAATCAGAGCGCTGACGTCGCTGGATCCGGCGTACATCATGAGGCCGATCGACACGAGCCCAACGCTGGCCGCCAACAGGATATTGCGGGCAACAAACACGGTCAGCCCGACGATCAGGAATGTCAGCAGACCGGGTATCTCACGCACCGACTCAAGCCAGCCCATCTGCTCCGGCAGGATCCCGAGCTCTTCGGACGCAAAGTTGCTGATGATGGTGCGCTGCATACCCAACCCGAACTGCAAGAACAGCGCACAGAGGACGATGAACCAAAAAGTCTTGGACCAGTTGGACCAGGGCAGACTGCGCAAATGGGGCGGTCTCCTTTCGCGGCCGCAAGGGGCGCGCCTCGGTGCAGATCAATCCCGATTACTTCTGGCAGAACCGCTCGATAACCTCCGCGACACCATGGTAGTACGGGCTGCTAGTGACATAATCCGCATGTCGGTGCAGCTCTGGGTCGGCATTGGCCACCAGAACGCCCAGTCCGGCCCAGGCGATCATGTCGAGGTCGTTGATGCCGTCGCCGATGGCAATCACGCGCTCGGCCGGGATGCCCAGGTAGTCGCACAGGAACGCGAGAGCTCCAGCCTTGCTGGTTTGCGGGTGCACGAAGTCCACGAAGTGAGGCGCCGTACTCGTGACCTGGATGTCATCGCCAAACTGCCTCTGATACTTGGCACGCAGCGCCGGCGCCCGTTGTCTCGTCGACCGGATCACGATCATCGTGGGGCCGACCGGGCGAGCCAAGGCCTCGGCCGCCAGGTCGTCGGACGGCACCATAGTGATGGCCAGCCGGCTCGCGTAGCGTCTTGTGACGTGGTTATGACGGTTGACCAGTATCTCATCCGGATAGAACAGATGGCAGTCCGCATCGATATCGGCCAGCTCCCTCAGGATCTCCGCGGCGCGCTTTGGAGGAATCCGCAGGTCGCGCAGCACCTTGCTGCCACAAGAGAGAGCAACGATCGCGCCTCCGTCAGAGATGATCGGGCCGGCCATCTCCAGTTGGCGCGCCACTTGAGCCGCGGAGCAGAACACGCGGCCCGTGGCCAAGGTCAACCGTACCCCGGCCCTCTCTGCCATGGTCACCACCTGATGCACCTCTGCCGTCACCGCTCGCTCATCATCGAGCAGGGTGCCGTCCACGTCGACCACGATTAGGTCATAGGGGGCTAGGCCCTGCGGATGCGCCATGGACAATCTGCCTCACACACCTTTCGGGTCGCTTTGGTTGAGGAACGGGAAGCTCAGCTGCACCGGCTCAGGCTGATCCGTCAGCCCGGAGACCTGCAGGCCAAGTAGCCGCACCTTGTCAAGCCGCTCGATCGCACGCAGTAGCTGTGTCGCGGCCTGGGCGATGTCGTGGGCTTCGCCGAGGGGCGCGGGCAAGGTCCTGCTGCGCGATACGGTGTGAAAATCGGCGAACCTGAGCTTGACGGTGACCGTCCTGGCTCGCAGGCGGCCGTGCGATCTCAGCCGCGCTGCCAGCTCCACCGAAAACTCGTGCAGACGGGCAGCGAGCCAGTCCCAGTCCGCCACATCTTGGCCAAAGGTGGTTTCTGTACCGATGCTCTTGGACTCGGTGGTCGGCAGCTCAACCTCCCGGTGGTCCTCGCCGTACGCCAATTGTACCAACTCGTCGGCGCGCCTGCCGAATTGTAGCCGGAGCAAACCACGGTCAGCGGCCTGCAACTGCCCAATAGTGGCGATGCCGAGGTCCATGAGCATGCTCGCGGTCTTGGGGCCAATCCCGGGCAGAGCGCGAACGGGCAGCGGGGGTAGGAGCGTCGCCGCTCGCTCGGGCGTGATGACCACGAATCCATCGGGCTTCTCGAGATCCGACGCCATCTTGGCCAGAAGCTTGTTGTGTGCGACTCCTACTGAGGCGGTCAGACCGGTCTCGGCGGCGATGCGCGATTTGATCCGCCTGGCGACCTCGACTGCGTCGCGTCCGGGCGGAGGAGCGACATAGGCCTCGTCGATGGACAGCGGCTCGACTCGGTCACCTTCCTCGCGCAGGATGCCCATGATTTGCCTGGACAGCTCCGCGTACCGGTCGAACCGGCCGGGCAGAAAGATGCCCTCAGGACACAGGCGCCATGCCTCACGCGAAGGCATGGCCGAGCGCACGCCAAAGCGCCGCGCCTCGTACGATGCCGTGCTGACCACTCCGCGGGACGCGGGCGGGCCGCCGACAATCACCGGCTTGCCCCGCAGCTCAGGTCGATCCAGCACCTCGACCGACGCGAAGTATGCGTCCATATCCACATGTATGGTCATGCTCGGCAAAGCGGCAGCTCACCTCGGTGGTCTTGGCCGGAGCCTAGCCTGGCCCTTCGAGACTAACTATACCTGGCAGCGGGCGCAGATGTATGATCGGGTGCTACCGGTGCGTATCTCCTCCACTGGCGTGCTGCAAACCGGACAGGGCTGGCCAGGGCGGTGACCAACCAGAGCGTACTCGTAACGGCCCAGATGTCCGTGGAAGTCGCGCTCCCAGCGCAGCCCGCCGAGGTCGGTTGCGCGCCGCAGGTGGGACACTATCGCCTCGTGCAGCCGCGTGGTCTCAGCATCCCTTAGCGTGTCTATCTTGCGCAAGGGATGCAGCTTGGCCAGGAACAGGATGTCCTGAATGTAGACGTTGCCAATGCCGGCAATGTTGTGCTGGTCCATCAAGAAGGCCTTGATCCCGCCGCGTCGCCCGGCCAGCAGCTGGTGCAACCTGTCTCTGGTGAACTCGGGGCTTAACGGACAGATGCCAAGGCTCGCGGTCATCTTATGGCCCGCCAGCTCGCCCGCAGCCGCGGCGTGGACGTAGCCGAACCAGGAGAAGTAGATGTGGATGAAACCGAGATCATCAAGGTCGAGCCGGAACTGGTACTTGCCGTCGTAGCTCTCGCCTGGCGGATGGTACACGATGTCGCCGCCCATGCCGAGGCTAATGAGCAGGTGGGCGCCGTCGGCAAACTTGGTGAGCAGCCACTTGCCCTTGGCGGATACGGACTCGATCTGCTTACCCAGCACCGTCTGGCGGAAGCTATCCGTAGGCATGTTGAGGCACCGCTCCTGCCGGATCTCAAGACCGGTCAGGCTCTTGCCAACGAGCGAGTCATCCATCTGCCCTGCGATATTGTAGATCTCCGGCAACTCAGGCACGAGACATCCCTCTCCCTCTCCTACGCGGTAAGGTAGTAGACCAGCTCCTTGGTCAAATTGAGCAAATCGCTCAGGCGGCAACACTCATCAACCCCGTGCTCGTGTGAATCCGCCCGGCCTGCCCCGAGGAAGTAGCAATCCAACAGCTCGGCTTGGGTGTTGACGTACCCCAGGCTGTAAGACCGGGCGGAGGCGATCTGCCGGAAGTCCTCATCCGTATAGCCCGCGTACAGCTTCTTGGCCTCACGGAGCTTGGCAGCGTGGGGGTTGTCGAGATTGCAGCGGAAGGCGGGGAAGCCAGGCAGGACCTGGGTGAAGACCTTGACCGCGCGCGACCTCTCCCGGCCGCGCTCAACGGCAGCGAGGATCTCTGCGGTAACCTGCGCCTGGGTCTCCGCCGGAGTGTATCGCCGGTTGACGACCAGGGTGCACTCGCCTGGCACAACGTTGGACTTCTCGCCACCCCGGAGCACCGAGATCGTGAACGTCGGAGCCATGTACCCGGCGCGAAGCCCACCGTAGTCCGACACCGGATTATCTGTCGTACGCCCCTCCACCCTCCGCTTGAGCACCATTAGCTCCCCGATGATCGGTAGCATCTCCTCGACGGCGTTGATACCGAGGAAGTTGACCCCAGTGTGGCACGGGATGCCCTTGGTCGTGATGTGCACATCTACCATGCCGGCGGCGGCGACGAACTCCTCAGGCTCCTGTGAGCCCTCCAGATTGAGGACATGGCCCTGGAAGAAACCTCGCCGGGCAAGCTCGAGCACACCCGGATAGCCACCGATCTCCTCGTCGGTTGTGAAGCAGAGGGTCACATTGTAGCGGGACTCCAGCCGAAGCTGGCCCAACACCTCAAATGCCACGACCAGGCTGGCGATCGCTCCCTTGGCGTCAGAGACCCCCCGGCCGTAGATCCTCCCCAGCTCGATTGGGCCGCAGTAGGGATCAAACTGCCAGTCCCCGTCCACGGGGACGGTGTCCATGTGCGCCGTGATGGTGATCTCCTCTTGGCCGGGAACGTACTGCCGGCGACAGGCCAGGTTGACCCGCGAGCCGTCAAGCGGCAGCGGCAGCTCGCGCCACTGTGGCTCGGGCACGATGACCCGCTGGTTGCGAAAACCCAAGCGCCTAAAGCGGCTGTCAAGGTAGTCAACCATCCGCTCGTATCCTGAGCCGGGCGGGTTGGTGGTATCGATGGCTAATAGCTCTCTGAGCACCGCAACCAACTCGGTGTCCTTACGGTCCACCAAGGCGACCGCCTCTGCAATACCAGACTTACTTGGCACGTCGGCATCTCCTTAACCCGGTCCCGTAATCTGCTGCCGGGGCGTGTTCCGGTCTGGGAGTATTATACCAGAACGCTTGTTCCCCCTGCGCGGATGGGACCGGAGGTACGTTTTGCGTATTGCCGCAATACGCGTGCGGGTTTATATTGTTTCCATTGTCGTAGCAACACCCCCACGCGAATGAGGGAGGAGCCAAACACCACATGGCGGCCTTGATGCGGTATATGCAGCTGGGCGAGGTGGAGCGTCGCCAAGAGCTGTATGTGCTCATGGTGCTGGGCATCATGGAGGGTTTCTCCTGGACGCTGATTAAGCCCATGCTGCCGCTGTTTGCCACCAGCCTCGGCGCGACCGCATTCCTCGTCGGCCTGATCATGGCGGTCCCTCCGCTGATTCAGATCTTTACCCGCATCCAGAGCGGCCAGGCAGCCGTGCGTTATGGGAAGCGGCGGATGATCATCGCCTCTTTCATCGCGACGATTACCGGCGCCGGTCTCTTTACGGTGACTCGGGCGGTGCCGTTGCTGTTCGTTGCTCAGGTGTTTGTCGCGCTCGGAGAGAGCCTGTTTTGGCCCGCCAAGTGGGCTTACGTGACGTCGCTGGCCCCGCGCCGGCACCAGGGTAGGCTCGTGGCGCTGGTGATGGGCGTGCAAGGTGTCGCTGGCCTGGCGATGCCGTACATCGGCGGCAGGGTCTTCGATCTGTGGGGTTTCTGGCTCAACGGGCTGATGTACACTGCGTTCGCTCTGATTGGGCTGTTGCTGGCATTCCGGCTGCCGCTGGTCGAGACCACCGGGGGCGCGGGCACAGAGGGAGTGCCGCAGGCCCAGCCGACTCCAGGGGTGGTTGCGGGTCGCGCGCCGACCGGACTGCGGGCGGCGCGGATCCTGCTGGCCAGAGAGTGGATTATGTTGGCTGCCTGGAGTGGGCTGATCATCTTCTTCAGTTGGGGCATCAGCGGGGCCTTCTATGGCATATACGTGCGGGATCACCTGGGCTTCACTGCGACCACGGTTGGGTTGCTGATGACCTGGCAAGGGGCATTCATCACCGTGGCTCGCTTCACGTACGCGCGCTCGGCCGACCGCTTCCCGGTTGACAAAATCCTCATGTTGTCCATCTTCGTCAACGCTTTCCCGTTGATGCTGCTGCCGCTGGTGCGCACGTTGCCGCTGCTGATGTTGGTTTCCGCTGTGACTGGGTGCGCCGTCAGCGTCATCCCCGTGGCAATGAAGACGATGTACGCCAACGCGACCTCGGACGGCGAGCGCTCCCTGGCCATGGGCATCGACGGGGTGGCGATGAACGCCGGAGCGTTGATCTCGCCAGTCCTCTCCGGAGCGATGGCGACGGCGATCGGCGTGCCGATGACTTTCTTCGTTGGAAACCTACTCACAATCGGCGCCCTCGCGATGTCCCGCAGGGTCTCGCGTTCGCGGTCCATCGTGCGCTGGCTCAGCGGACGCGAGCCGCAGCCTTTCGAGGAAGGGGAGCCGTCGGCGGCCGGACGCGGAGCAGCAGCGACCGGGTAGCAGTACGGGCCCTGCCCTAGCCGGAAGATCGGCGTCGGGGGCAGCCTCACACCTCGACTGAGAGGTCGACCGGGGCGCTCACGGCAACCCTCGTGGCTGCGCCACTACCCGCTTGCGGATGTCCCGGAGCCTCCATGGTCAGGTATTCGTTGCGGTCCGGCCGTCCGGGGGCGAACCACCAGTACGGCCCACCCGCCTCGTATGCCGCAGACCACAGGGTGATGTGTCGCTGGGCCACCCCAGGCCGGGCCAGCACGCGCTGAGCGTCCTGCGGGGTTAGGGGGCGCGCGCATTTATCGAGGCCTTCGATGGTTGCCTGGTACTTTTGCCTGGTCATCCACCGGAAGTCCGCCTCCTCGGCCAGCTCGGGGGACACGAAGTGGTTGGTGGTCACGAGCCAGTCAGAACCGTCCTGGCCTGCCCAGCGCACCGCGGTGCGCTGCACACCGACCTCGACCACGGCGGCCGCCCCGAGCGCGTCGGCGACCAGGAAGTTGAAGTGCGTCCACTGCGCCAGCCTACCCAGCAGCTCCACAGCCTCAGCCACGGTGGCGCAGCGCTCAAGGATGATGCGGGTTGCGAGGCGGGCGGGAATCGCGCCGGTGGCCACGGCTGCGCGCATGCCGATCCGCTCACCGTGAGCAGCGCCACCCTCGGCCGGGTGGAGGACCCCTGGACGTACCTGCGCCTCCGTGGTCCCAACCACCAGCCCGGCCGAGTTGATTCCCTCGGCGCGACCGGCGCGGCCTGCCATTCCGCAGTGCGCATAGCCCACAGCCGGCACGGTGTACACGAGCAGCCGGTCGGGATCGGCAAGCCGCAGATCAAAGTTGCGCCCGACCAGCGGCCGTCCGCTGTCCGAAAGCCGCGGCGGCACCCAGAACACCGTACATGAACGCCCCTCACCGCGGAGGGCTCTGGGTACCGGTGGCGCCGCCCACTCCGCAAGCACCCCCCGCGGGTCAATGGCAAGTGCGCCGGCCATGGCGCACATTTCGTCGAGCAATGGCGGCCAGATACGGGCCAGCGCGGCCGCGATAGCCTGGCCGCGCGCCACTGCGTCTGAGTCATTGCGCCACGCGCGCCAGCGGGCGATCTGGGCCGCGCCGCGCCGTGCCTGCCGCTGTAGATGCGCCGCCACCTGCACCCCAATGTCGGTGTGCGTGCCGGTCCACCGGCGCACTTGGCATATGTGAGGTTGGCTCGCGGTGCTCTGTCGGTCTGCCATCAAAGGGTTAGCCTCCATGATGTGCGATGCGCTGACGCCGCTCTTGCCTCATTGGCGCGGCTGGGGTCACGGGCACGCGAGGCGCTGACGCCGCTCCTGCCCCATTGGCGCGGCTGGGGCCACGCGCCGGGTGAGGCTGCGAGCGGCGCATCGCATCGCTTCGAGGTGGTGGACCTAATACACCTCTACCGAGGAGTATTGCCTGGAGCCTGCTCTGGTGACACATCCTCACCGGGTCATCGGGCGGAGCGGTGACGTCGTCACCGGTTACCACATGATCCTGGTGAGTCTGTGACCCTCCCCGGCGGGCAGGCCGGCCCTAACCCACCCTGGGTGTCAGATTCTCACCGAGTCATCCGGCGGAGCGGTGACGCCGTCACCGGTTACCACCTGATCCTGGTGAGTATGTGACCCTCCCCGGCAGGCAGATCGGCCCTAACCCACCCTGGGTGTCAGATTCTCACCGGGTCATCGGGCGGAGCGGTGACGCCGTCACCGGTTACCACCTGATCCTGGTGAGTATGTGACCCTCCCCGGCGGGCAGGCCGGCCCTAACCCACCCTGGGTGTCAAGTTCTCACCGGGTCATCCGGCGGAGCGGTGACGCCGTCACCGGTTACCGCCTGATCCTGGTGAGTCTGTGACCCTCCCCCTCCCGGCAGGCAGATCAAACGCACCCGCCAGAGGATCGGTCAATCCGACCCACACATCTGGAGCGAGGTGCTGCGCCGCTCGCAGCCTCACCCGGCGCGCGACCCCAGCCGCGCCAATGAGGCAAGAGCGGCGCCAGCGCCTCGCGTGCCCGCGACCCCAGCCGCGCCAATGAGGCAAGAGCGGCGGCAGCGCCTCGCGCCCGTGGCAATGAGGCAAGGCTTGGGGCGGGCGCATCACATCGGCGCAGGATGACCGGCAAAATGCGGCAAACTACTGCAGCCGGAGGTGGAGACATTGGAGCAACGTCAACTGGCCAACGGGTTGATGGTGCTGGCGCAGGAAATGCGTCACGCGCCGGTCGTGGCCTTCTCGATATGGTACCGGGTCGGCGCCCGTAATGAGGTGCCAGGCATCACGGGCATCTCGCACTGGGTTGAGCACATGATGTTCAAGGGCTCGGAGCGCTACGGCAAGGGCGAGCTGGATCGCCAGATCAGCGCGCGCGGTGGTCAGTATAACGGGTTCACCACCGAGGACTTCACGGCGTACTACGAAGTGCTGCCGGCCGAGCACCTGGAGCTGGCGGTCGACATCGAGGCAGACCGCATGGCGCGGGCGAGCTTCGACCCGCAGGAGGTGGACAGCGAGCGCACGGTGATCATCTCCGAGCGCGAAGGCGCTGAGAACCAGCCGACCTTCTGGCTCTCGGAGGCCGCCGAGGCCGCCTGCTGGACAGTGCACCCCTACCGCCAGGGCGTGATCGGCGCCAAGTGCGACCTTGAGGAGATCACCCGGGAGGACCTTTGGGCGCATTACCGGGCCTACTACTCGCCCGATAACGCGGTGGTCGTGGCTACGGGCGACTTCGAGGCTGCGCGCCTCTTTGACCTCGTCGAAACCGCCTTTGCCCCCATCCCACAGGGTCCCCCACGGCGTCCGCTGCGCTCCGTCGAGCCTCTCCAGGCCGGCCAACGGCGCGTGGAGGTTCGGCGCCCGGGCCCCGCCAGTTACCTTCTGGCGTTGCAGCACATCCCTGCGGCGGGCCACCCAGACATACCCGCCCTCTTGTGTCTGTCGGCGGTTCTCGGCGGCGGCCAGAGCCCGCTGCCGTGGCGGAGCCAGCCCATGGGGCGCAGTTCGCGTCTATACCGGGAGCTGGTCAAGGGCGAGTTGGCAGTACGCGCGGGCTCAGTGCTCAGCTTAAGGGCCGATCCTTCGGTGCTGGAGATTCACGCTACCGCTCGCCCGGGCGCGGAGCCGGCCCGCATCGAGGATGCCGTCCGCGCGAACCTCGACCGCCTGGCGGCGGAGGAGGTTTCGGCGAGCGAGTTACACGCCGCCAAACGTCAGGTGCTCGCCCAGATCGCCTACAGCCGCGCGGGCATGCTGGGACAAGTCGAGTGGCACGGCATGTTCGCCATGGTTGGCAGTCCCGAGGCCGGCCAAGCTCTGGCCCGGCAGCTGGAAACGGTGGACGCTACCGAGGTGCGGCGCGCTGCCTTAACCTATCTCAGCCGCGACAACTCGACCGTTGGCTGGTTCGTGCCAGATGACCGGCCGGAGCGCCAACGGTGCAGCAAGGAGGACATTGCCGATGCTTGAGGGGACGCTGCGCCAGCAGTTGAGGTCGGGGCTGACCGTCTTGGCTGCCCGCCATGATGCCACGGAGCACGTCGAGCTAGGCCTGAGTCTGCCGGCCGGGACGGCCTGCGAGAGGCCGGAGCAGTCGGGCCTGGCCAACTTCGCTGCCAGGGGAGTGCTTCTGGGCACGGAGCGGCTGGACTTTGACGCGTACAACGAGGCCCTTGATGCGATCGGCGGTACGCTCAGTGCCAGGTGCGCAGCCGACAGCGCGGTGTGGCGCGGCGCGTGTCTCGCTGCAGATCTGCCGGTGATGCTGGGGCTGTTGCGGCAAGCCCTGGCTGCGCCGCGGTTTGCGCCCGAGGACACCGAGCGCCTGCGCTCGCAGATCCTGATGGGGATCCATGAGCGCGACCAGGACACAATGAGGGTCGCGCGGCGGGTTTCCCTCGAGTTGGCGTTCGGTCGCGAGCACCCATACGGTCGCCCCGCCAACGGCTACCAAGAGGTCGTCCAGAAGCTTGGCACAGCGGAGCTGCGGGAGTTCTGGCGCCACACCTACGGGCCAGGGAGCGCGACCGTGGTGGTAGTGGGGCCTGGAGAGCCAGGCGAGCTTGCTGCGGCTGTTGAGGCTGAGCTCGGCGTATGGGCAACGCAAACCGGCGCCGGCGAGGCTCCCGCGAACGCAGTCAGTTGTCCGGCGCCGCCTCCAGCAGCGTCAGCCGGGCGTCGCGACCTGCAACTGCCGGGCAAGACGCAGACGGACATCGCGATGGCCGTGCCTACGTTACGGCGCCGCGATGAGGAGTTTGAGGCCTTGAGCCTGGCCAATCTGATCCTGGGCCGGTTGGGCCTGGGGGGCCGCATCGGGCACCGGGTACGTGATCAGTTGGGGCTCGCCTACTACTGCTTTAGCGCGGTTGTGGGAGGTCTTGGGCCGAGCCCTTGGATCCTATCCGCAGGCGTCAACCCCGCTCGCGTTGAGCTGGCTCTCCAGACGATCCAGGAGGAGCTCGATCGCCTGCGCGAGGAGCCGGTCAGCGGGGAGGAGCTCGAGGCCGCCGTTGGCTACGCCCGCGGCAGCCTCGCGATTGAGCTTGAGGAGCCGGGCGGCCTCGCCGACACGATCCTGCGCCTGGAGACGCAGGGCCTGGGGCTTGACTATGTGCAGCACTATCTCGCATGGCTTGAGCGGGTTTCGGCAGATGCGCTGCAGGCTGCGGCACGGCGCTACCTAGATCCCGAGGCGATCAGCGTCGTTACCGCAGGCCCGCCCATCGGTAGCGTATAGGATGTGCGATGTGCCGGCGGCAGGGGTGCCGCCAGACCGCCGGGAATGAGTCCGGATACTCCATCCACCAAGGAGGATCCGAGCTTGCCATCAGGATACAACCTCAGGCGCACGCTCCTGGGGCAAACGGGCCTGGAAGTGAGCCAGCTGTGCTTTGGGGTGCTCCCCATCGGTCCGGCCCAACTCAATGTCCCAGCTGAGCAGGGCAGCGCGGTGATCGCCAGAGCCATCGACGGCGGGGTCAACTTCCTCGACACCGCCCAGTCCTACCGCACCTACGCACACATCCGCCCCGCCCTGGCCGGGCGCAAGCATGACGTTATCGTGGCCAGCAAATCGGCCGCCGCCTCATATGAGGACATGCGGGCGGCGATCAGGGAGGCGCTTACGGAGCTGGACGTGGAGCATATCGGGGTGTTTCATCTGCACGCGGCGCGCTCGACCCCGGAGGTGTTTGCCGACCGGGCGGGGGCACTGCGTTGCTTGGTCGAGGCCAAGGCCGCCGGCGTTATCGGGGCAATCGGGATCGCCACCCACTCGGTTACTGTGACGCGTGCCGGCGCGGACCGCGATGATATCGACGTGATCTTCCCCATCCTCAACGTCAAGGGCCTTGGCATCCTGCACGGCGACCGGGACGGCATGGTGGCGGCGGTCCAGTACGCGGCGACACGGGGCAAGGGCCTGTATGCCATGAAGGTGCTCGGCGGTGGAAACCTCCTCGACGACATGCGCGGCGCCCTGGACTTCGCCCTGGCGATCCCGGAGCTGGCTTCGCTCGCCGTTGGGATGGTCACGGCGGAAGAGGTGGACATGAACCTGGCTATCTTCGGCGGGCAGATGGCGGCCCCGGCGGTGGGAGCGGGTGGTTTCACCAAGAAGCAACTGACCGTGCTGAGCCTGTGCAAGGGCTGCGGGACTTGCGCTCAGATCTGCCCCAACTACGCGATCAGTGTGGATCAGGGGCGGGCGGTGCTGGACCGGTCGTTGTGCCTGCTCTGCGGGTATTGTGCGCCGGTGTGTCCGGAGTTTGCGATTAGGATCGTATAAGGGGCAAAGGGGGCAGGTGATAAGCTTCGACGACTGCGTCGAACTTGCTTTTCACCTGCCCCCTCCGCGTAACAGTGAGGGCGACTAGTGTCTCACTAGTGTAGTGCTAAGCCCTATGCCGTGCCGCCTAAGCCCACCGCTCGAAGACCGCGAACTCCTCCATTGTCTTGCGCGGCTTGGGGGACCCCTCCATATCAGGCACGCCGAGCGGCAAGACACAAACGACCTTGACTTCCTCAGGGATGCCCAGCAGCTCCTTGACCGGGTCGGGCTCAAAGGCACCGATCCAGCAAGTGCCCAGGCCGAGCTCTTGCGCCGCCAAGGTCATGTGGTCGACGGCAATGGCTACATCGACCATGTGCCACTTCATGCTGGGGTCGGGAGCGCAGGCCACGATCACCGCTCCGGCCTGGCCGACGAACTCCTGGTTGCGGCACATGGGTACCAGCTTGGCGCGGGTTTGCTCGTCGGTGACAACTACGAACTTCCAGGGCTGGCGGTTGCCCGCCGAAGGGGCGATGCGTCCTGCCTCAAGAACCTGCATCAATTGCTCCTGCGGGACCGGCACCGGCTTGAACTTGCGGATGCTACGCCGGTCGCGGATCGCGGTAAGAACGTCCATCGAGCATATCCTCCCTGTGCAGTGTGGTACCGAGCCGGGGGTGAGAGCGAAGGCGCACTGTTCCCCGCTGCCCGGTGGGATTAGTCCTCTACTGCCTCGCCTCCCGTAATTCCTGCCGACCGCGGCCCGGTGGCCCGCACGTCCCTGCCGCCCGCAAGAACTCAGGCCACGAGGCATAGGATGGGTGCAACACAATTTCGCCTCACGCATCATTCGCTCTCTAGCAGGAGGTTATCGCGGGCGGTCGAAATCACGACGAAATTGTCACAGAATCCATACCCCACTCTCTCGACCTTTTTCTCCACAGAATGCGGCAAATGCGACAGGCAGGGTGGTGCCGTTGGCTGATCTCGCTTGGTGCGCCCTAATCGGCCTGGCCTTCGGTCGCCTGGAGATCCACAAGTTGCTGCGCCGCGCGTTTGTTCCCGCGCAGCAGCGCTACGTCCTGCCGTTAGCGTCAGCGCTCAAAGCGCTGATTCCGGTAGGCATCGCCTATCAGGTTGCCCCCGGTCCGACCCTCCCTGTAGTGGTGGCGCTGTTCACCGTCGGAGCGCATCTGATCGGCTCGGGCCGCACATACGTCCTGTGGGTGTTGCTTGGAGCGTCCGTTGGCCTGCATCTCTTTGGACTGGGTCTAGCGCTTGGGCTACTGGCTCTGGCCGCCCTGCATTTCCACAATGAGTCGCTGATGCTGCTCGCGGGTCCGCTGATTGCCGGAGCGGTCTTCATGGCGCCAGGCTGGTATAACGAAGACATCCACATCCTGTGGACTTTTGTCGTGCTCGGCACTTCGCTGCTGTACCTCAGCCGCGGACTGCTCCGCCGTCACCGGACTCGGCTGGGGCGGCTACGCGCTGTGAGCGGTGCATTGCTCTGCATTGCGCTGTTGCTTACAGCGAGTCACGTAGCTGTGGGCAGGCAGGGTTTCGTCAGGAGGGTGATCTGCGAGCAGATCATCAGTGGACCGCCCAGCCTCGCGGGGATAGCACTGACTTTTGACGACGGCCCAGACCCGCAGTACACGCCGGCGATCCTCAAGGTGTTGCGCGAGAACGACGTCAAGGCGACCTTCTTCATGGTTGGCAGCAAGGTGCGGGCCTATCCGGAGATCGCTCGGCAAGTGGCGGCGGAGGGCCATGTCATCGGCAACCACTCCTACACGCACCGCGACATGGGTAAGATGAGCCGCGAGCAGTTGGCGCGTGAGATCGATTGGACCCAGGAGATCATTGAGGAGGTCTGTGGCGTGCGGCCGTTGATGTTTCGCCCGCCGCGCGGGGTTACCTGTCCCGCCCTGCTGGACCTGGTGGCCGAGCGCAACATGGTGTTGGCCCTGTGGTCGGTATCGTCACGTGACTGGCTGCAGCTCAGTCCGGGCAACATCGTCAGCACCCTCAGCCGTAACCTTAAGCCTGGCGCGGTGCTGCTATTTCACGACAGCGGCGACTACGTCGGGTCGGCCGGAGCAAGCCGCAGGGCTACGGTGCGATGCCTGCCGGGGTTGATCAAAGCCGCTAGGCAGCGCCAGCTGGAACTGGTCTGCATGGATACGGTTCTGGCGGCAGTGCGGGAGACCGGCTGGTACGCGGGGCTGCCGAGCACCGGGGGCGTACCGGCCGAGGACGTCACCGTTGGGTGGAGCCGCTGACGACGGCCGTCACTAAGGCGTGACCGGGCAGAGACTTCAGGAGTGTAGCCGGGCGGGGGCGCGGCGGGCGGGTGCGGGCGGGCGAGGCCAGGCGGACGTGCGGGAGAGTGCGAGGGAGAAGTGCTGAAAAAGAGACAACATCGCCGCCCGATGTGCTGATATCCGGCAGACAGGGCGGCGATGTTGCTTCCGGGACGGCATTAGACGGCCTAAATGCCGTTTTCGCGCACATACGGGGCCTTAGTTGTAGCTCAGAGAGCATACTCGCGCCCCATGTTGCTCGCTGGTGAGCATTAGCATGCCGCAGGGCGGTTTCGCCAGCCACGGCGCCGGCCTCGGATGATCTGACCAAGTCCAACTAACCCTGACTCATTCATCGGGCCTAGGGGGCTAGTTACTTAAGGAGTGTAGCCGGGCGCGAGCACGTCGGGCGGGTGCGCGGCGGGCGGGCGGGTGCGAGGGGGACTGCCGGAAAAGAGACAACATCGCCGCCCGATTGCTCGATTTCCAGCAGATCAGGCGGCGATGTTGCTCCCGGGACGGCATTAGACGGCTTAAATGCCGTTTTCGTGCACATACGGGGCCTTAGTTGTAGCTCAGAGAGCATACTCGCGCCCCATGTTGCTCGCTGGTGAGCATTAGCAAGCCGCCGCCCCCCCCCGCCCCCCCCGGCGACCTCAAGCCAAATCGCCTACAAAGACGCCAGGTCTGCCTCACCGGCGATCGTCGCCCCGGACACTAGCGCATGCGCTCGCTATTGGCCCGAGAGCCTGGCAAAGAGAAACCGGGCGGGGCCCTCCACGGGTCCCACCCGGTCGGTTGCTTCTGGGTCTGCCTCCACGGACACCGACGCCCGCCCGCCGCGGGCGTGCTACAGCGCCTCTATTGCGGCTTGCTCACAATCGTGGCACTGATGATCTTGTCGCCAACCTCCATCTGGTCGACTACGTCCATGCCCTCCGCTACCCGGCCGAACACGGCATAACCGCCATCGAGCGTGTGAGCCGGGGTCTTGATGATGTAAAACTGCGAGCCGGCGGAGTTGACGTCCAGCGGGCTGCGCGCCATCCCGAGGGCGCCGCGAACATGACGGAGCTTGCGGTATGACTCGAACTCAATTGTCCAACCCGGTCCCCCCGTGCCGTCGGCGTTGGGGTCGCCGCCCTGGAGGACGAAGTCCTCAACCCGGTGGAACGTCAGGTCGTTGTAGAACTCTTCCTCGACCAGACGCACAAAGTTGGCCACCGTCCGGGGCATCACCTTGCCGTACAGATTGAGGACGATGTCACCTTTCTCCGTCTCCAGCTTGACGACGGTAGGCGTGCCGAAGTTGGGCGGCCAGAAAATGACCGCCGCCGCGAGGACAATCATCAGGGCGATTACCCCGTACATCAGTGTAGCCTGCTTGTCTCTCTGCTTTGGCGCCGGCTTGTGCCGCGACACCTGTCGTGATACCTTGCGCGAAGCCGGATCGCGCCTACGCATCTCCCGTGAGGACATCCCCGCTCACACTCCCGTATCGTTACTGCGCCTGTCTCGCCAAGATGCCAACAAAAAAGGCAGTGATATCAAAGTACCTCTAGTGTGGCCCTCCGGACAAGTCCGGAAAATACTCCAGCACTCAATCCGCCTCCGTCCGGGCCAGACACTCGCACGCAGGGCCGGGCAAACCCGGCCCTGCGCGCGGCGCTTAGTCCTTGACTTACAGCGTAACCTTAACCTCGTGTTTGCCTGCGGGCGCGCAACTCGCGGTAACCGCGACGGTCGCGCCAGGCTCAGCCCTGAACACCCACTCAAGCTCCTTGGCGTTGCGCGGTCCACCGCCGGTGCCCCAGGGGTTAAAGGCCTCCGCCGAGCGCCCCTCAAGGTGGCCGATCTCAGTGGTGCGCTTGCCCATCACCAGCTCGCCGCCAGCGGGCAGTTGCAGCTCCACCTCGACTGGCTTGACGATCCCGTTACGGGCCGCCTGCGCTGTGAGGCTGGTCGCGAGATAGCCCGTGTTGCGCACGACGACCTTGAGGCGGTACACACCCTGTCCGACCTGCTGGACCGAGGCCGACTCGATGCGCAGCAGCGGCGTGGTCAGAGCGTGCTTCATGGTAAAGGCGCAGTTCTTGGTGCACTCCTCCTCCAGGAACTTGCCCGGAGGGGCGTTCTGCCGGACCGTCTTGGGCACCCAGCCACCGATCTCGACTTTGCCGAGCTCAGGATGATCGAACGGCGTCCAGGGCACGAATCCCTGGCCCGAGAGATGCTCGTCCTGCCACCGCAACAGCTTAAGCTGGTCGTCCTCAATGTCCTTGGGGGTCTTGTCGCGCATCTCTTTCTTCTTGTCGGCGCCGGCGCGGCCCATCATGTCCCACAACTCCGTGGTGTAGCCGATGATCCCACGGTGCTCATATACCCAGTCAATGAAGATCCCGGCACGGCTAGCTCCCAGGCCGCCGTGCGATGCGGGAATGCACGGATAGCCGGTGATCTCCTCGCCGCGCAAACCGATCAGTTTGAACAACCTCAGGTCGTCGGGGATCATTTTGTCATCCGGCTTGTTGCAGAAGGCCCGGTAGATGACGCCGCCCGTCGTGTGATATGCCTGCAAGGCGCCGACGTTGGGGTGCGCGATCAAGAACTCGGCCATCGCCCGCGTCTCGGGCTCGGACAGCGGATACGGACCGGCGCCGCTCTGCCCCATCGTCCAGTTGGCGGGGAAGTTGCGGTTGATGTCGAGCCCGTACTTGGTCGGCGCGACCTTGACGGGAGTGGTGGGCTCACCGTAGATCCGGCCCTCGGGGTAGATGCGGTAGAACGTGCCCTCATCGTCATCCGGAGCACGCAGGAGCATCAGCCGCGCGTCTTTGTCGGACACCTTCCACGGCCCGCTCGGGTCCTCCACGCGCATCTGCAGGATCATGCCATCGCCGTTGATGTCCTCGGCCCGCAGGCCGTCCCGGAGCTCCTCGTCGGGGTACGGCCGGACCGATGAACGCAGCATGGTAGGCGTCGTCAGGTACAACTCAGCCCCGTCCGGGTTGATCCGCGGCAGTATGTAGAAAGCGCGCGTATCGAGCAGCCGGGTGACCTCCGGATCGACGCCGTAGCCATCCAGAAGGTGCCGGATAGTGTACATCGCGACATGCGAGCCGGTAACCTCTCCGGCGTGAATATTGGCGTCGATGTACATCGCCGGCTTATCGGCCGCCGGACCCGTGGCGCTATTGGTGATCTCCAGGCACCAGATATCCCGGCCCTCATAGCTCTTGCCAATCGAAGACAGCGAGCATAATCCCGGGTAACCGGCGACGGCTTGCTGGAGGAAACCAACGATCTCGTCGTAGCGGTAGAAGTGGTTAAAGCTGAGCTCTAGGGCCAAGCCCCCAACCTCCTTGTGTGCTGCGGTCTAGCTTCGTAAGCCACAGATATAGCAAGCTATTCGGGAGGCGAACCGCACTCCCTGCCCGACATAGCCCCTCTCTCGCCAGCGGCACCTTCCGTCCGTCGACCGTCTGCTCAGTCGCCCTGGTGATGTAGCTTGGGTGCCGCGACGAAGGACAGGCCTGCCCGCACTAGCGCCTCAGCCGTCCGGTTGACCGCCTCGTGCTTGAGCAGGTAATTACGGGTCAGGGCCTCCCAATCGCCGCTCTCGAGCACCTCACTCTTGTCCCGGAAGTAGTCCAGGATGTCCGACGTGTGCCCTCCCGACGCCTCGATGGCCTGCTCAACCTCAGGATCGCCGCCCTCATGCTTAGCCGAGATATTGGGAACGCGCCCCGCAATCTCAACCAGCTCGTCCCGGCGTTGGTACGGTTGGCGCACGATGCTGCGCCATGTCTCGGTGATATGGTGCTCAAACCGGACCACGTCCTCGAAACCGAGAGCTCGGCGGAAGCCAGACGTGATCTCGAGCGTCTCGTTGTTGATCGAGTTGGACCAGTTGAAACCAATCAGGGGTGAAGTACCGTCCTCGCGCGCGAACAGCTTGGCTCCCGCCAAGGTCCACAGCGCCGCGAAGGGATTGTCATTGCCCATGAACACCGAGATCTTGAACTCCACGTCGACACCCAGCCTGTACAGCATGTAGCCGAGAAAAACCGTGCCGGGGTTGATGTTTAGCACCTGCTGGATGCCGTAGTTGGTGTAGTAGTACAAGAACTCATCAACCCACTTGAGTGGGTAGTGGTTGGGCTGGCCAACGCCGCCGAAGTAGCCGGTGATCGTCGCCGGACCACCCAGGTGTACATTAGAGCCGTCGGTACCCTTGGTGTCTAGGGTCTCGACCCAGCTTGCCCCCATCACCTGCATTGCGGCGGCAAAGGCCAGAATGTCGCCGTTGTCGGCCTCCTGCTCGCGCATCTTGCGCACGCGGATGTACCGGCCGGGCATCAGTTCGCCGCCGGCGATCGCTCGCTCGGCCTCAAGCCGTAGCCACGGAAAGTACTGCGCCGCACTGATCTCCAGGGTAACGGCATGAGCGTCGGCAAAGGTCATCGTGTCGGCGCTCGCGCCCAGCAGCCTGCGGCGGTAGTCCCTGACGCTGACAAACGCGCCCCGATCGCGCTGCTCGATCAGCCAGTCGATGTCCCGCCGGTAAGGCGAGCTGATCTCGTCGAGCCGCCGCATCAGATTGCCTAGGTCACGCGCCTCACTAGCCTTGCGGTTGATCTCCTCCGGGGTCCCGTACTTGGCCACCACATCGAGGAAGCTGCCGATTGCCTCCCCCTCTGGATCGGTGATCAGGTCGTTGATTGCCTCCAACTGGCGAGGGTCGATGCGTAGCCTCTGTCGCAGCATTGCTCGCAACTGGTCCATCCTCTCACTCCTTGTCATCCGGGGTGGGAGCTTGGGTAGATGCTGCCAGTATAGTTCGGACGCGCCGCTCTTTATCCCTGGCAGCCAGATTGCGCGGGACAATGGCTTGACGGTCGCTTATTTTGGGTATAGATTCATAATCGCAGAGGCAGAAATAACGCAGCAACAACACTTAACGCACTTCAGGAGGTGCACAAATGAAGATTGCTGTGGCATCGACCGGCGCCGGCCTGGATTCACGGGTCAGCGAGAGGTTCGGCAGGGCCCGGTGGTTCGTGATCGTAGATCCCGACACCGGCGAGACCACCGCCCTTGAGGGCACCGGTCATCAAGCTGAGCGGGGCGCAGGAGTCGGCACGGCGCAGATGCTCGCCGACCAGGGCGCAGAGGCGGTCATCGGGGTGATGTTCGGTCCCAACGCCGCTACGACGCTCAATGCCGCCGGCGTGCGAATGTATGAGGCCCAAGGGCTCACGGTCCGGCAGGCCCTGTCAGCGTACAGCAACGGTAGCCTCCCGCTGGCCCAGGCATCACCGGGAGGGCGGCGATAATGAGGGCTCACGCGGACGGATCAGCAACAGTCAAGGTGGCGATCGCGGCCAACGGGGCCGATGTGTCGCCTCACTTTGGCCACTGCGAGCACTACGTGCTGGCCGATGTCAACGGTGGACAGGTGACCAACCGGGAGCAGATCGCCAGTCCGGGGCATGAGCCAGGCAGGCTGCCGCGGTTTCTGCACGAGTTGGGCGCCGGGGTCATCATTGCCGGCGGTATCGGCGGCAGAGCCCAGGAGCTGTTTTTGGGGATGGGCATTGAGTGCGTCGCGGGCGTCGAGGGTCCGGTGTCAGATGTGCTCGCGGCGTATGCCGCCGGCCAGCTGCGTCCTGGCCAGAGCCTCTGCCATCACGTCGACGAGGAAGGTGCGACGGAGAGAAATGACGAGAGGGGGTGCAGATAGATGCCAGCAGGAGACGGTACCGGGCCGCGCGGCACGGGCCCCATTGGTTGGGGTCGCGGGCCATGCGGAGCAGGTCTGGGGCGGTTATCGTGGGCCGGGGGTTACGGGCGCCGCGGTGGGCTTGTGGGTCGCGGTAGGCTCGGGGGCTACGGCGACGGCTGGCGCCGGGCGGCCGGCCCTGGTTACGGGGTAGCCCCGCAGGCGCAGTACAGCGAGGAGCAGGAGCGTTCTTGGCTTCGCGACCAGGCATCCGAGCTTGATATCATGCTTGATCAGGTCCGGCGGCGCTTGGCCGAGCTGGGCCGGCGCGACACGGACGAGGACCGTAAGAAGAGATGACGCGGGCACCGGCGGCCGGACGGCTCGTCATCGCCAGTGGCAAGGGTGGCACAGGCAAGACCACCCTTGCCGTGGCCATGGCGGTGGCTCTCACGCGAGCCCGCATGGGCCAGGTAGCGCTGGCCGATTTCGACGTCGAGCAGCCAAACTGCGCGGTGCACCTACCGGTGCTTGCCGATGAGGGGCAGGCCATTGCTGCGGTAGTCCCCATGCCCGTGTTTGGCGGCGTGGGCTGTGATTTCTGCGGAGACTGCGCCGCCGTATGCCACTTCGGGGCCTTGGCGGTGTCGAGGGCCACAGGCAAGGTTATCCACCACGAGCACCTGTGTCACGGGTGCGGCGCATGCTGGCTGGCCTGCCGATCCGGTGCCGTCGGCAGAGGAGAGCGGGCGATCGGCAACGTCCGCCGAGGCACGGCGGAGGCCTATCCGGAGCTTGCGATGGTGTGGGGACAACTGACCACCGGAGAGCCCCTCGCGGTACCGGTTATCCAGGCGACGGCTGCGGCGGCGGACGAGCTGGGTGCGGCGCTGACCATCATCGATGCCCCACCGGGTACGGCCTGCGCATTGGTTGAAACCCTCCGGCACGCCCACGCTGCGCTGATGGTGACGGAGCCTACCCCGTTCGGCGCTCACGACCTGTCGCGGGCCTTGGGGGTTGCCGCGATTTATGGGTTGCCGTCCTACATCGTGCTCAACCGCGACGGCATCGGCGATGCCGGTCCGATCGAGCAGCTGTCCCGGGAGTACGGCGCGCCGATTCTGCTGCGCCTGCCCTTTGCGCGGCGCACGGCGGCGCTGCTTGCTCAAGGTCATACGCTGCTGGACGTTGCGCCGGAGCTCGAGGAGCGTCTCGTCGAGATCTGGTCGACATGCCTTGCAGGCTCGGGGCCGTCACGGGCCCATGTAACAGCCCGTCCGCCTGAGCGACCGCGCGAGATGGCGGTGGTTGCACCAGCGGAGCACGAGCTCTCGGGCGCCCGGCCTTGCGAGGTGGTCGTTCTCAGTGGCAAGGGCGGCACGGGTAAGACCACCGTCACGGCGGCATTGGCAGTGCTGCTCCACGACACATTAGGCTCGTTAGCCACATGTGATTGCGATGTGGATGCCGCCAATCTGGCGCTTCTGCTCGCCCCCTGCCACACGCATTCGGAGACCTTTTCTGGCGGGAAGGTAGCGGAAGTCGATGCGGGCCTCTGCATCTCCTGCGCAAAATGCGTGGCCGAGTGCCGCTTTGGGGCGGTCAGTGGGGCGCCTGCGATGGTCGACGCGATGTCGTGCGAGGGATGCGGCGTATGTACGCTGGTTTGCCCCGTGGGAGCCGTCACACTGCGGGCGCAGGATACGGGCACGATCTGCACGAGCGGGACTGCTGTGGGGACGATGATTCACGCGGAGTTAGGACTAGGGCAGGGCAACTCGGGCCGGCTGGTGGCCGAGGTCCGGGAGCGGGCGCGACAGGCGGCAACCCAGGCGGACGCAAGTATCATCCTGTCTGACGGCCCGCCCGGGCTGGGATGCCCGGTCATCTCGGCGCTCTCAGGAGCGGATTACGCTCTGTTGGTGACGGAGCCCTCGCCGAGCGCCCTGCACGACCTTCGGAGGACTATCGAGTTGTGCGGTCAATTGGGTGTCAGGTGCGGTGTAGTCGTGAACAAAGCCGACCTAGTCCCTGATGCCGCGGAGGTTGTGGAGTCTCTGATCCGGCAAATGGGCTGCGACGCGCTGGGCCGAGTGCCGTTTGACGGGGTGGCTGCGAGCGCAGCGGCAGCCGCGGTACCCCTGGTCGAGAGATTGTGGGGACCGACACCGGCGGTCGCCGCCCTCAGGGAACTAGCGGAGCGCTTGTTGGCCGAGATATCCGCCGGGGGGCGGACCCCCGAGAGAAGCGTGAGAGTTAGGCAGCAGATTGAGGACTGAGGAGTGATCCGATGCCGAGACCGCCAAAGCACAGGCGTGTGGCGCACATCCCGGAGGTCACCTACTTTAAGCCTGCCGGCATTCCGATGCGGCAGCTGTCTGAGGTGGTGCTGGGCATCGACGAGCTAGAGGCGCTTAGACTCAAGGATCTGGCAGGGCTTGAGCAGGGCCAGTGCGCTGAGGTAATGGGTGTCTCGCAGAGCACCCTGCAACGCACACTGGCGACCGCGCGCCAGAAGGTGGCCGAGGCGCTGGTGTTAGGCAAGGCGATCAGGATCACCGGCGGGCCGGTGGTGGAGCATCCGCCGCGTCCGTGCGATCTAGCGCTGCCGGGCAGGCACCGGCGGCGGGGGATGGGCGGGCCGCCGTGGCTGCAGCAGCCGAGACAGGGCGGGCCGGATGAGCAGACAGACCGAGACCTAGGCGAAGGGAAGCGAGAACCGGAATGACCAGCGACAAAGGCAACGCCAACAACCAAACCAGTACCCAACGAGGCACCGCCGCAGACGCGAGTCCTGCGGCACGCGTCGGCATAGAGCAGCTCAAGCCCGCCGAGACGGTCAGCATCGGCAAGCTCATTGCCGTCATGAGCGGCAAGGGAGGCGTCGGCAAGTCGTCGGTTGCGGCGCTGCTCGCCACAGGGCTCAGCCGACTGGGCAAGCGGGTGGGGATTCTGGACGCCGACGTGACCGGACCGAGCATACCGCGGATGTTCGGGGTCGGCGGGCAGCCGGCGGTTGGGCCAAATGATCTGATATTGCCGGTTAAGAGTCGCGGCGGCATAGCTATCATGTCAATGAACCTGTTTTTGGGCCAGGAGGACCGGCCCGTCATCTGGCGTGGTCCGATCATCTCGGGCGCAGTCAAGCAGTTCTATCACGAAGTGTTGTGGGGTGACCTCGACTACCTGATCGTGGATCTGCCCCCGGGGACGGGAGACGCCCCCCTGACGGTGCTGCAGTCGCTGCCCGTGGACGGGATCATCCTGGTCACCTCGCCGCAGTCGCTGGTTTCCATGGTCGTCCGCAAGGCCAGGCACATGGCTGAGTCGCTAGCGGTCCCGGTCATCGGGATCATCGAGAACTTTGCTTCCTACCGCTGCCCGCACTGTGGGGAGATATCGGCACCGTTTGGCGGGCAAAGGGCTTCGTGTAACGACAAAGAGGCTGACGGTAACCACGACGGACTGCCGCTGCTGGCTCAGCTCCCAGTGGACCCAGACCTGGCCGCGGCGGCGGATGCGGGGCGGATCGAGGGCTTCAATGCCCCCTGGCTGGGGGAGTTGGTGAGGTGCTACAAGGAGCATGAGCGGTAAACCAAAGGACGGCGCCGGCAGGTCACCTCCACTCATAGTGGCGGTGCCTGCCGATGGGCAGTTGATTGCTGATCACTTCGCTGAGGCGCCGGCATTCGCCATTGTCACTCTGCATTGCGGCCGCGTCTCATCCGTGCAGTTCGAGCCGTGCCGGCGTCATCCGCAGGGAGGATACGCCCAGTTCCTGGCCAATCTTGGCGTTAAGCTGGTGCTGGCCGCGGGTATCGGCAGCCAGGTTACCGGCAGGCTAGGGGCCGCCGGGATCGAAGTCCGTGCCGGCATATCCGGGACGATTGAGCAGGCCGTACGCGACCTGACCCAATCCCTGGCGTTGGCTGAGGACGGTGTAGTCTGACGGCGGCGACAAAGGGGTGTGCCTGGGCGGGTGACACGGGGGCGGGAGTGGCTGGTGCAGCTGGATGAGGTGCACCGGTTTAGGTCGGCGTTTGATCCGGCCAGCGGCCTGTACATACGCAGCGGCATACTGGATGCCGCCGGACGCGACACGGGCAAAGAGCCCTTTATGGCGTCCTACCCGCACCTGCTGGACGTCGGGGTCATGGGGCACTGCGACCACGGCCGGGTCGGCCTCTGCCTGGCGGCGGGGGTCGAGTGCTACCAGGATGGCCTAGGGATCAGTCAGCCTCACATGTCCCTCCAGGACTTCGCCCGGATTGCGGCAGAGAGCAGCGGCAAGACCTATCAGTTCGCCTTAGGCGGCCGGGGCGACCCGGACCAGCACCCTCAGTTCGCGGACCTGCTCAAGTGCTGCCGCTCGCACCGGATCGTCCCCAACTTCACCACGTCCGGGCTGGGCCTCGAGTCATGGCACGCTACGGTATGCCGCGAATACTGCGGTGCTGTAGCTGTTAGCTGGTACCGCAGCGACTACACGCTCCGGGCACTCGAGATGCTGGTGGCGGCGGGCGTCCGCACCAACATACACTTCGTGCTCTCAGGCTCCACGGTGGCAGAGGCGATCGACCTGCTGACGGGGGAGAGACCTCTTCCTACCGGCGTCAACGCCATCGTCTTCTTGCTGCACAAACCGGTCGGCCTTGGCAGTCAGGCAAACGTGTTGCGGGCCGGCGATCCGCGCGTGCAGCGGTTCTTCGCCCTGGCCACAGAGGCGGAGGCGTGCGACGGCGAGGGGGCGGCAGCCGCCAGGAGGACGGCTAGTCCTCGCCAACGCGGGATCAAGATTGGCTTCGACAGCTGCTCTGTGCCCGGGCTCCTGGCGCACCGGGCCAACTTTGACGTGCGCAGCGTTGACGCGTGTGAGGCGGCCAGATACAGCGCCTACGTTACGCCCGACATGCGCCTGGTGCCGTGTAGCTTCGACCAGGCGGGGCGCTGGGCGCGGGACCTGCGGTGCGAGTCGATTGAGCAGGCATGGCGGAGCAGCGAGTTTGAGCAGTTCCGGGCCTGCCTGCAGGGCGCCTGCCCGGACTGCGAGGATCGCGAGCTGTGCCTGGGCGGCTGTCCGATCTGTGGCGAGATCACACTATGCGCGAGCGGGCGGCGGCGGAGCGCGGCGGGCGGCGGAGAGGTTGCGGAGGGGGTTTCGACGAGATGAGCAACGACACCGGGAAGGGCTGGAGCGGACGGGTGGCCCTGGTGACCGGGTCTGGCCGTGGGCTCGGGCGGGCGATTGCGCTGGAGCTGGCACTGCGCGGGCTGGGGGTCGTGGTCAACGCGGCGCGCAACGAGGCTGAGGCAGAGGAAACCGCTGCGCTGGCCAGGGCGGCCGGCGTGCCGGCCTCGGCAGTTGTGGCGGACGTATCGCGGCGGGAGGGCGTCGAGGAGCTGTTTGGGGTGGCTGAGCGGAAGTTTGGCCGCCTGGACGTGCTCGTGTGCAACGCCGGCGTCAACCGCGACGGCCCCGCCGAGACCATGGACGACCGGCAGTGGGCTGAGGTGCTCGAGACCAATCTTAACGGGCCCTTCATGTGTTGCCGCGCCGCTATCCCGCTGATGCGACGGGTGGGCGGAGGAAGCATCGTCAACATCACGTCACGTACGGCAGGCCGTCCACGGCGCAACGGCGCCAACTATTGCGCGGCCAAGGCTGGCCTGACGATGCTCACGCATTGCCTGGCGCTAGAGTTGGGTCCCGAGATCCGCGTCAACGCGGTGGCGCCGGGGAGCACAGACACGGCAGAGATCCGGGAGCGCTTTGCGCTCGATACGGCGGAGGGCATGACCAAGATGCTGGAGCCGATCGTGCTGGGCCGTATTGCTGAGCCCGAGGAGATGGCTCGCTTAGTGGCGTTTGTCGCTCTGGACGCCACGTTCATGACGGGGGCCGAGGTCCTGATGGACGGAGGCCGCAACCTGGTGTAAGCGTGCCGTCATTCCGTGCTCCTGGGTGCAAGACTTCTGCATGCCGCCTCGTCTCACTCCAGGCAGGGTGCGACTGATGATACAATCCCAGAGGGGTGTGGTGTACGTGCGTGGTCTTCGATTGCTGCTGGTCATCATCCTTACCGGTGTCCTCTTCTTAACCGGAGTCGTGGGCCAACTGGTCCTGGGCATGCAGCTTACGGTGTTTAACGCCAAATACCTGGTTGACGAGGCACATCGGCAGGGCATCTTCGCCGCCTTCTATGCGGGGGCGGCTGGTTTCATTGCCGACGAGAAGAACGAGCTGTCGGCCGCCGACAAGGAAGCCGCCCGGACCGCGCTACGGCGACTGATTGACGACCAGGTGCTCGAGACCATGGCGCGGGATGCGTCGGCGATGGTCAGCGCCTTCATGGCGGGAGACGTCAGCCAGGTGGTTCTGGATCTCGCACCAGCAAAGGCAAGGATCCAGGCTGAGTTCCGGGCAGCTGGCGGCTCTGAGCAGGCCTTGGCGCGCCTCGCCGATTCCTTGGCCGAGTCCGAAGATACCGTAGTGCTGATGGATGGCGGCACCTTCGGCTATAGCCCGCTCAACCCCATCGAGGTGTGGCGCTCGACCTTTAAGGCGGTGACGGTAGCCGCGCTGCTCATCCTATTGGTGATCCTCGTGGCGGGAGGCCTCGCCCACGGCATGGTCTGGGGCGGAGCGGGGCTTGCGGCCAGCGCCGCGCTGCTTCTGTCGCTGCTTGGACGCGCCCGCTCTGCGATAACCGCCGGGAGCCTTGCCTACCAGTCGCCATTGCGCGACCTGCCTCTGGATAGCAGGACGATCATGGATCTGGAGACCGGCCTTGCGGATCTGGCGACGAAGGTCATCGGCCAGCTCTCAATCGTGCCTTGGGTGACTGTGATCGCCGGCCTGGGACTGGTAGTCGCGGGACTGCTGCTCGTCCGGCGGCGTGACCAGGCCAACTCCCGGGGCATGCGGGGGCAGGAGTACTCGCCGAGACCGCAACCCCCGGCCACGGGCGCTCCACCGGCGGGGGCTCAGGGATAACCCACAACTAGTTGACTTGGCCCAGCCACGTGAGAAGCGGCAGGTGAGGGTATCTCACCTGCCGCTTTGTGCGTCTAGATCACCGCTTCCCTTACGCCAAGCGCACCTCAGCGCGCGCGGTCCCACACTTGGGATTGCTTACGGTCAGCTCAACTACCGTCCCTGGCACCGTCGAAACCACCCACTCCAGCTTGCGCTGCGTCTCCGGGGTCACATATCCAAACCCGGCCGCAGCTGAGCCGTGTCCCGGTAGGTGCTCTGCGTCTAGCTCGGCACGGCCACCCACTACCTCCAGCGCGCCCGGAGCCGATCCCGCCACCTTGAGCTCAACGCGTAACGGCTTGGCTAGCTTGGCCTGCTTGGCGTGCTCGGTGACGTTGGTCGGCAAATAGCCCTGGTTGTGCAGCACTGCCGTGAGCTTATAGAGCCGCCGGTCCGGCGCCCCTGCTCCGACCTCTGTCCCTGCGTCCCCGAGGAGGGCCGCCTCAAGCGACGCGATGCGAAGGCGCGGCGCGATAGCCGCATGCTCGAGCGTGAAGATCGTCGCCTTGTGACACTCGCCCTCCAGCAGCTCGGGCGGGGCGTTCTGGGACACCATCTTGGGCAGCCAGCCGCCGAGCTCCACCGAGCCGAGCTGGGGATGCTCGAAGGTGCGCCAGTGGACGAAACCACGGCCGGCCAGCACGCGGTCATTCCACTCCAACATCGCCAGCTGAGCCTGCTCACGCTGCTCATTGGTCATTGCCATTGCTTCCTTGGGCTTGTGCTTGGGTAGGCCGGCGTGCTGCTGCAGGTCCCACAGCTCGGTCGCCAACGGCAACGTCCCCAGCAGGTCGTACGCCCAATCCATCCAGCTACCCACTGGCGGACGATCCTTGTCCACGGTGAACTCCTCGTAGATGGACCACATGGGGTAGCCCATGATCTGCTCTCCGATCTCCCCGAGGTGCTTGAGGGCGGCGAGGTCGGCACGAGGCAGCTTGTCGTCGGGCTTGGCGCAGTGGGAACGCAGGATCATGCCACCATGGGTATGATGGCTCATGGCCGCGAAGATGTTGGGGTGCGAGTACATGAACTCCACCACGGTACGGATCTCGGGCTCCGACGCTGGGAACGGTCCGGCGCCGCGTTGGATACTCTCTGGCGCCCAGGTCCCCGGGTAGTTGCGGTTGAAATCGAGGCCCCACTTGGGCGGGGCCGGGTGGACCTCGACGCCGTCGAACTCTCTGATCAGACCCTCGGTGTATAAGCGGTAGTAGGTGCCACCGAACTCGCCGGGCTTACGCCGCACCATCAACCGGTCGTCCTGCGGGGAGACCTTCCACGACCCGGCCTCGTCTGGCACACGCATGGTGAGGATGTGGCCATCGCCGTCGATGTCCGCTGGGTAGAGACCGGGTTTCTCCTCGGTCTCTGGGTATGGCCGCACGCTAGACCTGAGGGTTTCGGGAGTAGTCAGGTAGACCTCCGAGCCATCCACTGCAACGCGCGGCAACACGTAGAAAGCCTGCTCGTCAAGCAGGCGGGTGACCAGCGCGTCGTTGCCGTAGCCCGTCAGCAGGTACCAGATGGTGTAGAGCGCCGCGGCGCTGCCGGTAACCTCTCCGGCGTGGTGGTTGGCGTCGAGATGATAGGCCGGCTTATCCGCAGCGGCCCCCGTGGATGCGGCGGTCAGCTCACAGCACAGGATCTCACGGCCTTCGTAGCTGCGGCCGATCGGGTACACCCGGCAAAGATCCGGGTACGCCCGCTGGCAGGCGGCAAGGTAGTCGACGATCTCCTGGTACAACAGGTATCCGGAGGGCTTGGCCAGTGTCGGTTGCTGCATCGTTAGGACTCCTTTCGCTCGCGCGGGGCGGTTAGAACTACCACAGGGCCTCGCTACGGCACCATCTTTCCAGTATCCCGCGCAGTTTCTCCTGCCGGCGGGAGAGCATCTGCTTGATCGTGTGCGCCTCGAAGTGCGTCAGATAATCCTCACCCAGATCGATGATCCCGTCGATGATGCGCTCGAGCCGGGTGCCACCAATGCCCTCGATGGCGGCCACGGTTGGCTCTAGTTGCTCGAAGCGCTGAATCACTGTACGCAGGTCTGGCGAACGGATGAAGACGGCCGGGTCATCCCAGGCCGCATGCCACCAACGGTGCGTCCGCCACTTGCCGTACTGCCCGAACAGCGCCAGGTCGTGGTCGATCAGGTATACATCGTGGGCGCCGCCGCGACTGCGCTCGGTCACCAGGATGTTGCCTTCATGTCGGTCATGGTTATACAAAAACACGTCATATACAAACATCCGCAACAAGATGTCGGGATCATGCAGGTAGCGGGTCGGATACCGCCGGATGGTCCAATCAAGCTGGCTCCACGGCTTGGCGGTCTGGGTGATCGCCCACGCCAGGTGTCCGCGAAGACCGTGGAAGTTGTAGAACTGGATCGGTCGCACCGGCAGCCCGAGCAACTCGCCGATCTCATAGGCGATACGCTCGTTGGCCGATAGCGGCCCACGGTGCTCGGGCTCAACCCCCAGCTCAAAGCCAAACTTGAAGCGGGCAACGCGCTCTGAGTCCCACGGCGACTGCAAAATCACATGCAGCTTGCCGTTGCGCATCCGCTTGTGGACCACTTCCCACGGCTCATCCGGGAAATACGGTACAGGCACAGCCTACCTCCCTGTCTAGGCCGTGGCCCGCGGCTTCACCATCCTGCCGAAACCGCGCTCCCCCACGACCTTGCTGTCCCGCATGACTATGCGGCCGCGTACACCGGTCATTACCGGCCAGCCGGTTACCTCCCATCCGTCGTAGAGCCTGGCGCTGTCGCGGGATTTGCTGTACATGCGCTCGCGGCTGATCACATGCGGCCGCTCCGTGTCGAGCAACACAAAGTCGCCGTCCGACCCAGGCAACAGAGCTCCCTTCTGGGGGTATAGCCCAAAGGCACGGGCGGGATGCAGGGCAAGGCATCTGACCAGCAGACTCAGGCCTTGCGGCGAGGAACGCAGCATCTCGTCAGCGAGGACGGGAACCATGGTCTCAAGGCCGGGGGCGCCTGCGGGAACGGCAAAGATGTCCCCCGGCCAGCCCTCCTTATCCGCCGCAACAAACGGCGCGTGGTCCGAAGCCAGGTAGTCCAGCCATCCCTGCTCGAGGCAGTTCCAGAGTCCTTGCCGGTGCTCCTCGCTGCGCAGCGGCGGGTTGATCTTGGCATACGGCCCGATCTCGCCCATGGCGCGCTCCGTCAGCAGCAGATAATGGGGGCAGCTCTCGATGAGCACCTCTTGCCCGCCAAAGCGCGCTCGCCGCGCCATGAGCGCCGTCTCCGGCACGCTGATGTGGCAGATGCTCACCCGCGCGCCAGTATCCCGTGCAAGCAGGATCACGCGGCTCGTGGCTTCAATCTCGGCCAACGGCGGCCTGGACGGCCCGTGCGCGTACGGATCGGTGCGTCCCTCTGCACGCATGGTGGCAATGCCGCGCTCCACGAGGGAGTTGTTCTCGGCGTGGACGCAGGCTAGCAGCCCCGTCTTGGCGACGGCGGCAAAGACGTCATACAGCGCTCCGTCGTCGAGCACGTGCAGGCCCTCGTACTCCTGCTCGCGACCGGCGGGCGGCCCGTGCATGAATGTCTTAAACCCAACTGCGCCCGCTGCTGCCATCGCTGGTATCTCGGCCACGTTGGAGGCGCCGCCGCCGCCATAGAGGCCGAAGTCCACGACCGCATCCCGCGCCGCTAGCTCCGCACGCCGTAGCAGAATATCCGCGTTGGCAACGCCGGGCTGCGATACCGGCATCTCCAGGATCGTCGTGATCCCACCCGCCGCCGCAGCCTGCGTACCGCTATAGAAATCCTCGCGGTCCGTGCGCCCTGGGGCGCGGATGTGGACATGCGCGTCGATCAAGCCCGGCAGCAGGGCCTTGCCGCCTGCGTCGATGACCTCGTAGGCGGGTGGCAGGCAGCCGTCGTCTCCGACGGCGACGATGATGCCGTCATGAATGGCGATACCGCCGGCGAAACTGCCGTCCGGGGTGTAAACAGTGGCGTTACGTACGACCAGGTCGGCCTGCTTCATGAGTCTGACCTCCCTTGGGGCTCATCGGGGGATGGCCGCAGGTCGGGGCGCATGCCTGTGGCCTGCGTACGGTTTCGGCGGGGGTGAGAGGGTTACCTTTGCGGGGAGCGATGCGCCTCGGCTCTTGCCTCATGGACCACAACCCCGGCCGCCAGGCCACGGTTGCCTGTATTGGGCAGCGCAGGGTGCTTAGGTTGCGTGGATCGGACAACCCGCGCGGCCACCGTTGTCCATCTCGGACAACCACCCCGGCCGCCAGGCCACGGTTGCCTGTATTGGGCAGCGCAGGGTGCTTAGGTTGCGTGGCTCGGACAACCCGCCCGGCCACCGTTGTCCATCTCGGACAACCACCGCGGCCGCCAAGCCCCGGTTGTCTCTTTCGGACAACCAGGGGGACTTAGGTTGCCTGGATCGAGCAACCCGCCCGGCCTCCGTTGTCCATTTCGGACAACCACCGCGGCCGCCAAGCCCCGGTTGTCTCTTTCGGACAACCGGGAGGACTTAGTTTGCCTGGATCGAGCAACCCGCCCGGCCTCCGTTGTCCATTTCGGACAAACACCACGGCCGCCAACCCCCGGTTGTCTCTTTCGGACAACCAGGGGGACTTAGGTTGCCTGGATCGAGCAACCCGCCTGGCCACCGTTGTCCATTTCGGGCAACCACCGGGGCGCGTACGCGGGCGCAGGGTGTGCTCACTCTCTGCCCCTAATCCTGTACCGGCAGTCTCGCCGACGACGCCTTGCCCCCCGAAGCGCCCGGCGCCTGCTCGCCCTGCTCACGCGCCTGGACATTGATCGCGTACTCGCAGACGACCTGATCGTCCAGCCAGACCTGGACCCAGTAGACCCCAGGGCGCTCGAAGGTCAGGCCCTCAAGGCGGCAGACTACGGTGTGCACAGACGAGCGATTAGGCAGCTTAAACTGGGTCTCAGGCCCGTCCATGACTACACTCCGCCCGTCGGCAGCCAGGATGCGGACATGCTCACGGAATGTCCCGGTGCCCCCGGTCCAGCGGTTGGCGACGTAGCATGACCGGTGCACCGCAGGGAACGTCTGGCTGACGATGCCCTCAAACACCCCGTAGATGACCAGCTTGCCATCGCCCGTGCGGCCGACGTCGTCGCACGGTATCGAAAACTGCAGGTTGGGCCGCACAGTATCAGCTCTCCCCTCGCCCCTCTGTACGAAACCGGCGACGGCGCTCCCTCGCGAGGCGCACCCCGGGCCTACTTACCCACGGCGGCCTCAAGTCGGCGGAGAACCTCCTGGTAAGCTTCCTCGACGCCGCCCAAGTCGCGACGGAAACGGTCCTTGTCCAACTTCTTTCGTGTCTCGCGATCCCAGAGCCGGCACGTGTCAGGTGAGATCTCGTCCGCCAGGATGATCTCGCCGCTTGAGGTGATGCCGAACTCCAACTTGAAGTCCACCAGTAGCAGATCCGCCAGCATGAAGAACTCTTGGAGCAGCCCATTGATCCGCCGTGCCTGCCGATTGATCTCTGCGACCTGGTCGCGGGTCGCCACACCGAGGATCTCGATGTGGTCCTCGGTAATCAGCGGGTCGTGCAGGTCATCATTCTTGTAGAAGTGCTCCAGCAACGGGAACGGCATCTCTAAGCCTTCCTCCAGGCCGAGCCGCCTGCAAATGCTGCCTGCCGCGATGTTGCGCATCACTACCTCGACGAGCAGAATCTTGACCCTGCGCACGAGCATGTCCGTGGGCGGCTTGAGCTCCACGAAGTGGGTGCGTACCCCAGCGGCCTCCAGATACCGGAAGGCCATTGCCGACACTTGAGCGTTTGTGTGACCCTTGCCTCCGATGGTGCCGCGCTTGGTGCCGTCAAAAGCAGTGGCGTCGTCCTTGTAGTGAACGTGGACTATGTCCGGATCATCGGTCGCGAAAATGACCTTGGCCTTGCCCTCATAAAGCTTGTCCATGTTTATAACCCCACCCGTCGGAAGATGTAGTCTACGTGCTCGAACTGGCGCTGGAGGTCAAACGCCGCCGCGAGCCGCTCTGGCGTCACGTGCGCCGCAACCTCGGGATCAGCGGTGATCAACTCCCTGAAGTTGCGATCGTTGTCCCAGGCGTCCATGGCGTGCCGCTGCACGATCGCGTACGCCTGCTCGCGCTGAATACCTGCCTCAACCAGGGCCAGCATCACCTGCTGGCTAAAGACCATACCGCTGGTCAGGTCGAGGTTGCGCTGCATGCGCTCCGGGTACACGACCAATCCGCGCAAAACGTAGAGCATCCGGTCGAGCACGTAGTCCAGCAGGATGCAGCTATCCGGGATGATCACCCGCTCGACCGAGCTGTTGGTGATATCCCGCTCGTGCCATAGGGCAACGTTCTCGAGAGCGGCCACGGCGTTGCCGCGCATGACCCGCGCCAGACCGGCAACCCGCTCGCTGAGCTCAGGGTTGCGCTTGTGCGGCATGGCGCTGGAGCCCTTGGTCACAGCACCTGCGCGCCCGCCGAACGGCTCCTGGACCTCACGGATCTCGGTCCGCTGAAGGTTGCGGATCTCGGTGGCCATCTTCTCCAACGTGGCTGCGCAAAGGGCGATGGTCATCACGAACTGTGCATGCCTATCGCGCTGTAGCACCTGAGTGGCCACTGGCGCCGGCCGCAGATCGAGGCGCTCACACACGTAGCGCTCGACAAACGGGTCGATGTTGGCAAAAGTGCCGACGGCGCCCGACATCTTACCGACAGAGACGACCTCTCGGGCCTGCTCCATGCGGGTGATGTTGCGGCGGGTCTCATCAAGCCACAGGGCCATCTTGAGCCCAAAGGTCGTGGGCTCGGCGTGCACGCCATGCGTCCGGCCGATCATCGCCGTGTACTTGTGCTTGGTGGCAAGCTCGGCCAAGACGCTCTCCAGATCCCGCAGGCCACGGAGCAGGATATCGGTGGATTGGCGCATCAGCAGGGACAGTGCGGGGTCCTCGACGTCATAAGATGTCAGCCCGTAATGGATGTACTTCCCTGCGTCGCCCACGGTCTCGGCAACTCCGGTAACGAAGGCGATCAGGTCGTGCTTGACCACTGACTCGATTTCCAAAATGCGATCCGTATCGACGCGCGCCTTGGCCCTGATCTCCTCGACCGCCTCGCGCGGAACCCTCCCCAGCTCGGCCCAAGCCTCGCAGGCCAGGATCTCGATGTCCAGCCAGGTCTGGTATTTGTTCTTGAGCTCCCAGATCGCCCCCATCTCCGGGCGGGTGTAGCGTTTGATCAAATTAGGGCCTCCTCCCAAGCGGTACAATGCGCCTCCATGGTGATTTGCCGTAGGAGCCCGCGCACCCTGCACCCTGCAGGACGGTGACTGGCTCGGCCCAGGCCCCTGGCCCCTCGTCAGCGCCGGCGATAGCAGCGGCTTGCTGCTATAGTCTGCATATGCTTGCAGATGACTACCATGGGTGGTTTCCACGGAAGGGTAATCGTGCGAGCCTGGTCGCCATCGTCGAGGCAGGCGGTGACTGGGGTGGCTTAAGCTCCGCCCGCCCCGGGAGCGGCTGCCGCCCCGGCCGCCTGCTCGGCCTGCACCCTCGCCTGAGCTTCCTTGGTGTGCCGCAGTCCTATTGCGAGGAAGAAACCGATCAACGACGCGACGGAGAGCATCAGGAACCCCGCGAAAAAACCAGGGGCGCCGCCCCAGGGGGTAAGCCTCCCCGAGCCGCCGACGTAGTTGCCCGACAGATCCATGTGCGCGTCGATGATCATCCCGGTTAGGGTGGTACCGAGGATTCCGCCGATGAAGCGAATCATGTTGAACACGCCCGTTACGACACCCGCCCGCTCCGGCGGGTTCTCCGCGAGCACAAAGCTGAGCAGCGGCGACCACGTCGCACTGCCGCCGAACACGGTCACAAACCGGAGACTGATCACGCTCCATAGGCTCGATACGGCAGATAACAGCGCAAAGAGCACGTTGGCGACCGCCCGCGCGAACATGCCGGCCATCACCGGGCGGCGGCTGCCGAAGCGATCGGACAGCGTACCGCTGATCGGCCCGCCGATAACTCCAACCAGAGATCCGGGGAACATCACCAAGCCCATCACTGCCGGCGAGAGCTGCTTGACAGTGGTCAGGAACAGCGGCAGCATGAAGGTCGATCCCTGCCCGCAGAACATGTGCACCATACCCAGGGCAAAGGACCGGATCATGGCCGGATTGCGGAACATGGCCAGGTCGACCATGGGACTTGCCGCGCGAGCCTCACAGCGGATAAACCACGCAACTGCGCCGGCAAAACCGCAGAGTAACACCGGCGCCCGCCAGGTACCCCAGCCGTGATCGCGCACGCCGGTCAGGTACAGCAGCAGGCAAAGCATCGCTACCCCAAGGGTCAGTGCGCCGGCCACATCGAACGGTTTGCGCTCGGCCCTGGGCCCTGCCGACTCCTTGAGTTGGATTGCCCCGCCGACGGCTGCGATGATGCCAATCGGGATATTGACGTAGAAGATGGACCGCCACGCCAGATACTCCGCCAGAAAGCCACCGATCGTCGGCCCGATCATGCTGCCGAGCGAAGATGCTGCTGCCCATAGCCCGAGGACGCGGCCACGCTTATCTGGTCCAAAGAGGTCAGTGGCCATCACAAGCGCGTTGGGGAATACGGCCGCGGCACCCAGAGCCTGCACACTGCGGAAAAGCACCAGAGCGTTGAAGCTCCACGACATGCTGCACAGGGCAGAGCCCGCGATGAACATGGTCAGGCCGCCCACGAAGAACCGCTTACGGCCGTACATGTCGCCGAGCCTGCCAAAGATGGGCATGAGAATGGCGTAGATGAGAGTGTAGCCGTTGAAGACCCACGTCAGCTTGGACACGCTGACCTCAAACGAAACTAGCAACTCACCAACGGCGACCCTGATCATGTTAGTGTTGAGAACCGTCATGAACGAGGCCAGGGTCAGATTAGCCAGGGCCAGGTATTGCAGGTTCTCGCGGCGTCTTGCGGCCGGCTCGGTCGGTCGGGCCAAAAAGGTCGTCCCTTCGCCAATGGGGTTGAGGCCGGCCAGGCTTGGCCAGGCGAGCCAATCATGCTAACTTACGCGTTGCGAACGGTTCTCCTGCACACGAATATGCACTGCCTGCGCCATAGCACTTTAGTACCATCCGAGTTGCCTCTCCAGGGTGTAGCAGCCTGTCAGGACCCGTGGCAATATGGGCATGCGGGACTGCGGTGTTCGGGGCCGGCGGAGCGGACACTAGCCAGGACGATCGGCCGGCCGGGCGGCCGGCTCCGTGGCCCGCAAACTATGCAGTCATCGATTCATCCTGTAAGCAATCCTCCTCCACACGGACACGGGGCGGGGCCGGACCCGCCCCGTGTCGCTTTGCGTCCATGCGAAAGAACGATGGACAGCTAGACCACTCCATGGTTAAACGGGCTGAGGGAAATGCAGAGGTAGGATCGGCAGCTACGCCAAGACACAGGTGTTTGGGGCCAGATGCTCCGATCCCCTACGGGGCCTATAGGCTAACTTAGCAGGCAACAGTCCAGGAAAAAGCGCTCGAAGGTGCACTCGCCCGCCTGCGCCTCGGACAGCAGCGCGAGGTTTTGCCGGATTGACGATACTGACTCCTCGAGCAGGTCCTCGTCCGGCTCGTCAAGGTCAAAGCGGATGGGCACCATGTTGCGAGCCATTGCGGCGTAGTCGATGGGTGCGGTCTCCGGCGCGTCCTTTACCGGCTCCGCGCCAGTTGCGTCGTTGTAGATGTCCTCCGCCAACAGGAGCCGGTAGTCATACTGGGGCTGGTCGATAAGCTGGATCAACTCGTACATGATGCACTCCCCCAGGCTGGCCGCCAACAGGCGGCTGGTTGTCGATGTACCGGACTACGTGTCAGGCTCATCAGTATTACCGCAGTATCCTGAGAATGTTTCACTACCGAAGCGTCTCGCTCCTGCCTGCGCCAGCGGATGCTGAGAGCTAAAAAACACCAGCTACGAGCGCCGGACCAGGAACACTCCCGCGATGATAAGGATCGCTCCGGCGACCCGCCCTGGAGTGATATGCTCACGCAGCAGTATCGCGCTCCACAACAGAGCTAGCACCGGGTAGGTAGCACTCACAGGCACGACCGATGAAGCGTCGCCAAGACTCAGAGCGTAGAAGTAAGCTAAGTGTGCCAGCAGCGAGCCCGAGATCCCGTCAGCCACAAGGAAGGCCGCTGCCCGGGGATCGAGGGCGCGCAAGGCGCCGAGCGAGCCCCTTGCTGTGGTCGTTATCAGTAGTATAACGGCAACGCTAACTGTACGGATAGTGAGCGCGAGCAAAGGATCGATTGTGGCTAAGCCGACTTTGGCCAGCACCGGACCAAGGCTCCAGAACAGCACCGCGATACCGATCCAAATCTCCCAAGTCATGTAGCGCTCCCCCCGTCCATTCTTGTGCTAAGAGCCAACTGCATAGTACCCTTCCACAACTAGCAGATTCATCTATCCTTCGGACCGGAGGAATTTCGCTCCGCGAAGGGAATATGCGAACTCCATGGACCGAAAAGCCTTCTATGCCCTGTTGCTGGCGATGCTGACCACGTCCTTGGGCGTTGGTCTGATCGTTCCACTGCTCCCGGTGTACGCACAGACGCTTGGTGCCAGCGGCTTCTGGATCGGGCTGATCTTTGGCGCCAATCCCCTGGTACGTGGCCTCTTCACGCTGATCATGGGCAGCCTCGCCGACCGGCGCGACAAAAAGATGCTCATGCTGGGCGGCTTGTTTGGCTACGCGTTGGCAGCGTTCGGGTTCATGTTCTCGGCCAACCCGCTGCAGCTCTTTCTGGCCCGCGTCGCGCAGGGAGCCTTCTCGGCGATGGTTATGCCGGTTGCGCGGGCATACGCCGGCGAGTTGGCCCCCAAGGGTAAGGAAGGCATCACAATGGGCCAGTTCGCCCTGGCCTTCACGCTTGGCTTTGCCTTTGGCCCCCTGATGGGGGGCCTGCTTAATGACACCTACGGCCTGACCGCGCCGTTCTGGGGCATGGCCGGCATGTCGCTTCTGGCGTGCGCCTTTGTCTGGCGCTTTGTGCCCCGCCGCCCAGCTACGGCGGCCTTTAGGCAGCGGGGCCTCGACTTCCGGCCCCTCTCGGATCGGCAGGTGGTCGGCCTGGTCGCCGGACGCACCTTTGTGGAGCTGGGCAGGGGTATCTTCTCCGCGCTAATGCCGCTGATCGGCGCCGGCATGCTCGGCTTGACCAGCGCGCAGACAGGCTTTGTAGTTACGCTACGCTCATCCACGGAGTCGGCAATGCAGCCGATCAGCGGTAAGGCCTCGGATCGCTTCAACCGGCGGACGATATGTCTGATCGGTTTCGTGATCATGCCCATCGCCCTTCTCCTGACCCCGAGCGTCACCTCGTACTTCCTCCTCGGCCTAGTCGCAGTGCTGCTGGGCCTCGGGGCCGGCACTTCCGTCCCAGCTGCAGCGGCGATCGCCGTGGACAAGGGCCGGATCTTTGGGATGGGCTCGATGATGGGCATCGATTCGACGGCGCAGGCTCTAGGCATGGCTGCCGGCTCGACGCTCGGCGGCACCTTGATGGAGCTGTTTTCCACGCGCGTGGCGTTCGTGACGGCCGCATGCTTGGCAGCTACTGGCGCCGTAGTGTTCGCAACTCTTACCCGCGGCTACACCAACACCCAACCGGGTGCGACGCTGGCAGTAGTTGGTGAAACCGCCCCTGCCTCAGCCGCTCAGATCACGACTTCCGCTGGTCCTACCCGTCTGGCAGTGACTGGGGAGGCGCTGGGAGGCGACTCCGCGGTTTCGGGCGGCAATGGAGGCTCGAAGCCCTAGCTGCTATACTCCAAGAAACAAGAAATAGGCCGATAAGAGCAAGATGCCAACTCCGAGGATGGCCCGGCCACGCGACCTCCACCAGCCCAGGCCGCCCCGGGACATGATGCGCTGGACCAACTCGCCGGACACGCCAACCAGCACGAGGGGCACGGCGCGGCCAACACCATAGGCGAGCAACAGGACCATGGCCTCGCTGGGCGGACGCGTCGCTGCTAGAGACAGCACCGCGACGAGCACCGGGGTTGCGCAGGGAGACAGGATGATCGCCGCCATGCCGCCGAGCAGCAGGGCCAGCCAAGCTCCACGCCGGGATCCGTTAGCCCCGCCGGCTCCAGTGCCCCCAGGCGGGCCCGGCGTAGCCCAGGCCGGTGACGGCACGACATCCAGCGTCGCGAGCCCCATCCACGCCGTGACGGCAGCCAACAGCAGATACCACCGTGGGTTGAGCAGCCCGAGCATCGCCCCGGCCCGGGCGGCGACCAGTCCAAGTGCAGTGAAGGCGAGCACGGTGCCGGCTGCAAACGCCAGCGACCACAGTAGGAGGCGGCGCTTGCCCCCATCCCCACTGACCGCCGCCCTGCTGTCGCCTGCTCCTCCGTAGCTGCCGACGAAGCTGATCAACAGGAAGATCGTCCCGAGCACGCAAGGGTTGGCTGACGAGATAATGCCGCCCGCGAACGCGGCAATCGTCGCCCATGCACCGCCAGCCGACAGCCGCTCGATTATCCCCGCCGCCATTGGGAGAGAGGGCGGCGCGGCCGCGAGCACAGGCGCGGCGACTGATGCACGCGCCGCGGCACCCAGAGCCCACCCAGGACTCATTAGTCGGTCCACCCTAGGACGCGAAACGCCTCGCGAAGTTGATCGGCCGTCAGATAGCCGGTCTGGATGTCCACCGGCCGGCCCTCAGCGTCAAAGAACACAAGTGTCGGCACGAACCTGATCCCGAACTGCTGGATCGCCTGCGTATTCTCGGGGCGCCGCTCGCCGACGTTGACCGACCACAACCGGACCCGGCCGCTCACCTGCGGCCGGAGGGCTTGGAAGACCTTCCTTTGCTCAACGCACGCCGGGCAGCTCCCAGTGCTAAACGAGACCACCGTTGGCGTACCTGCCAGCGCGGCCGGGTCATAGAGATCCCACTGCGGCCGCGTAAGATAGCGGTAGCCGACCACCGCGATGGTCGCCACCGCCAGCAGCAAGAGAATCACCTTGTCCCGCGTGGTCAAGGGTTGCCTGGCCAAGTTACCGCCTCCTCAGCTGAGGTGTGCCACAACTGGCCCAACTCCTACTCCGCCAGCCAGTCGCGTATCTCCTTGACTGTCGCCACCCGGCCTTGCAGCTTGAGCTGCCCGTCAATCATAATCCCCGGGGTACGGTTACAGCCGCGTTGCATGATCTCGAACATATCCTGGACCTTAGTCACTTCGCCCTCGACGCCGGCCTCGCGCAAGGCCTCCGCTACGTTCTCGGCGAGCTTAGCGCACTTCACGCATCCGGGTCCGAGCACTTCGATCTTCTTCATGTTGAAACCCCCTCTAGGTATTGTCTGTCAACCGATTATCCCCGCCGCGCGGGGAACAGGTGTCGCGTCCGCAGGCAAATGCGCACCAATAGGAGCATCAGGGGCACCTCAATCAGCACACCGACTACAGTCGCCAACGCCGCGCCCGAGGCCAATCCGAAGAGGGTCGCAGCAGTAGCTATAGCCACCTCGAAGTGGTTGCTGGCCCCGATCATTGCCGATGGTGCTGCGTCCTCGTAAGTCAGCCCAATCAGCTTGGCGGCGATATACGCCAGCGTGAAGATGGCTAGCGTCTGGATGATCAGCGGCACCGCGATCATACCGATTACTCCGGGCTGCTCCAGGATCACGCGGCCCTGCAGCATGAACAGGAAAACCAGGGTGAGCAACAGGGCAGTCATCGAGACCTTGCCGGTGTGCCGCAGAAAGACGGTCTCATACCATACCAGGCCCCGCGAGCGGATCAGGTTGGTTCGCGTGAGGTACCCCGCCACCAAGGCCACGCCCACATAGAACATGATGGTCAAGAACAGCGTGGCGAACGGCACGGCCACATCGGACGCGCCAAGCAACAGGCTGCCGAGCGGCGCATACAGCGCAAGCATGGACAGGGAGTTGACGGCGACCATCACCAGCGTGTGCCCCATGAACCCCTTGGCCAGGTAACTCCACACCAGCACCATCGCGGTGCACGGGGCGATGCCAAGCAGGAGCATGCCGGCCTGATACGAGATGGCCATCTCCTCAGCGATATACGGCGCCCAGATGCGACGCATGAACAGCCACGAGAAAAATAGCATCGTGAAGGGCTTGATTGCCCAGTTGACGACCAACGTCAGCAGCACAGGCTTGGGGCTGCGTACCGCCTCGACCACCTCAGCGAAGTCGATCTGCACCATGATCGGGTACATCATCGCGAAGAGGAATACCGCGACCGGCAGATTGACCTCGGCGATCTTGAGCGCGTTTAGCGCGGCGGCAGCTCCAGGGAACAGAGCGCCAAGCCCGATACCGAGCGCCATGCACAACAGCACCCAGACGGTCAGGTACTTCTCGAAGAAACCTAACGAGCGCTCACGCTCGACACGCCCCTGAGAGGCTTCGTTGGCAGCAGTCATCCGTCGACACCTTGGGCTGCTTTGCTCAGTTGCTCGTGCTCCCGCAGCCGGCGCTCGTGGGCCTCAGGCAGCCGCGCCAGCGCATCAGACAGCTCGGGCAGTGATGATGCCGGCTGCCGCAAGAAGAACCCCATCGCTTCGCCGAACACGGTGGCAACATCGGCCGCACCGTATATCGCCAGCTGGCCGACGCGCCGCTCGGTGAGGAGCCCGGCCTGACGTAGTTTGGCCAGATGCTGCGACACCGCCGGTTGGCTTACTCCGAGGGCGACTGATAGCTCGCAGACGCAGAGCTCTTCGGTTTCGACTAGCTTAAGTAGCTTCAGGCGCGTTGGGCTCGACAGCACCTGGGCAAGGCAGGCTGCGCGGGCGATAGGGCCCCACTCGGTCATCTGGCGTCACTCCTTAGTTGCGTATCTTGTCGGCTCACCGGGCAATCATCCCAAAGGCCCAGCCACTGAGTGTAGCCATCACCACGACCAGGGTCACGAATACCCCGGTCTTGCGCAGCCCCAGCACGCTGTTGATCACAAGCATGTTGGGCAGGCTGAGCGCCGGCCCGGCAAGCAGCAGGGCCAGAGCCGGCCCCTGCCCCATCCCTGAGCCAAGCAGGCCCTGCAGGATTGGTACCTCGGTCAGGGTGGCGAAGTACATAAACGCCCCGACTATCGAAGCAAAGAAGTTGGCGGCGAGGGAGTTGCCGCCGACCAGCGTCGAGATCCAGGCGTTGGGGATCAGGCCTCCATCGGTGCCCGGCATCCCCATCAGGAAGCCGGCAACGATCACGCCGCCAAACAGCAGCGGGAGGATCTGCTGGGCAAAGTCCCACGTCGCGCCAACCCAACCGCTGATCTCATCGCGCTTGAACCAGCGCAGGAGCATATACCCGAGCAGCGCGAGCAGTCCAACGACGATAAACCACTTAACCTGATACACCGCATACCAGCCGCCGGCATCCTGCGCGGGCCGCGCCCAGGCGGCGAAGACAAGGATCAAGACGAGGGTCAGGAAATAGGCGCCCGTCTGGGGGAGACTCCGTCCGGCGGCCTCTGCCTGCCCGACGTCGAATCCCTTGGCGCGCTCGGTTTCCTCATGCCGGAAGATCCACGCCATGAGCAGCCCAACAATGATTGAGAAGATGACCGCGCCGAGCGCACGGGCCAGTCCGAGCTGCCAACCGAGGATGCGGGCGGTGAGGATCATGGCGAGGATGTTAATCGCCGGACCAGAGTAGAGGAACGTCGTCGCCGGGCCAAGCCCGGCGCCGCGGCGGTATATCCCACTGAACAGTGGCAATACCGTGCAGGAGCACACGGCGAGGATCGACCCCGACACGGAAGCTACGCCGTAGGCTACCCAACGCTTGGCGGCAGGCCCCAGATACCGCATCACGGCCTGCGATGAGATAAACATCATCACGGCGCCTGCGATGAAGAACGCCGGGATAAGGCACGTCAGAACGTGTAGGCGGGCGTAGTCCTGCAGCATGTAAAAGGCCGACAGGATCGCCGACAGCACGCGCGGGCTGCCGAGCGGGATGTAGTAGGCGGCGAGGAACACGCCGACGATGATGGTTAGCTTACGCAAGTTGTGGCTCAAGACACAGGACTCCTTGGCAATGCAAGTTCGGGTTCGCCGGGTAGTGCTGAGCAAGGTCGAGTATATAACCCGTTGCTTATATAGGCAAGGACTTATTTGTCTTGTCCATAAGCGAAGTCTGGGAAGTTGGCAATTGGCCCTATCGCGCCGCCGCGATTGGGGCTATACTGACTCCGGACCGCTTCCGTAACCACTCGGACGCGGGTCAAATCCAACCCAAGTGAGGTGAGGCGCAGTGGCGGATCTGCTTGTTTGCGCGCATCCAGCCAGGACCGGCGCCCATCCTTGGAGCTACTGCCCGCTCGTTACCAGCTGACCGAGAGCGGACACATTAAGAGAGCCCCCAAGAGCCACGGGTGACGCCAGTCCCCGTGGCTTTCGTCATATCGCCGACCACCAATCATCTGACGACGGGGGTATCTGAGTTGATCAATCAGCAAACCGACGGCCTGCTCGGACGGGTAGTGGGCGTCGAGCGTCACACCTATGAAATCCAAACCGCCTCCGGCCACCGCCTGCTCTGCCGCCTTCGCGGCAAGCTCGCCCGGGCCGCCGCCACATCGACGACGGCTCTGGTCGTGGTCGGCGATCGGGTGAGGCTCGGCGCGGATAGCGGAGCCACAGAAGGCTTGATCGAGGCTATCCTGCCGCGGGATACGGTAGTGTCGCGGCGGGCGCCCGGTCCCCAACCCAAAGAACACATCCTCGCCGCCAACCTCGACCAGGCGGCGGTGGTTGTGTCGCTACTAGAGCCGCGGTTTAAAGTCGGGACGGTTAGCCAGTTCGTCACCGGCGCGCGCGCCGGCGGCGCCGAGCCGCTGATAATCCTCAACAAGGTTGACCTGGGAGACCGGAGCCGGGCTATGGCTGAGCTCGAGCCGTTTGCGCGCGCGGGCATACGTTGCCTCTCGACCAGTGCCCGGAGCGGCGAGGGCGTCGACGAGCTGCGCGCCGCCCTTAGCGGGCGTTGGACGCTGCTGTACGGTCAGTCGGGTGTCGGCAAGTCCTCGCTGCTCAATGCCGTGCGCGGCGAGGGCATCGCCCGTGTCGGCGCGATCAGCGATCACACCCAATGGGGCCGGCACACGACAACCGGCAGCCGCGTGTACCAGCTCGGGGACGGCGGATACGTCATCGATACGCCGGGCATGCGGGCCTTCGCCTTCTGGGCTGCCCCGGAGCGGGAGCAGTTGGACGACGTGTACCCGGAGATCGCTGAGCTGGCCCATGGGTGCCGGTTTGACGACTGCTCGCACATCAGCGAGCCGGGCTGTGCGGTCAAAGATGCCCTAGCCAGAGGCGAGATCGACCAATCCCGCTACCGCCACTACGTGCGGCTGGCGCAGTCGGCCAAGCGGAAGCGGGCACGGGGCAGGTAGGTAGCTAAGGCTTAAGGGGCGAGTGAGAGGGAGCTGCGCCACGAGGTGCGGCTCCCCTGCCCCCTCCGTCAGCTCGCGGGCTTGGTGGCCCGCACGAAGGCGCTCAGGATTTGGGGCCCGTCGCCACTTGCGCCGCAACAAGACGGCTCGTTTGGGCTGGCTGCCTGCTCCTGGGCGCCGCAGCACCCGCCACCAGCGCTTGCACTCAACTCGCTCAGCGAATGTACCCGGGTCGGCTCGATGCCGATGTCCACAAACCCGGCGGCGGCGAGCAGGTTGCGAAACTCGGTCTCTTCTAGAGCCCCTGCCACGCAACCAACCCACAGGGACATGTCCCGGCGGACCTGCTCCGGCAACTCGCCGCGCACCACGATGTCGCTCACCGCGAAGCGCCCGCCCGGCCGCAACACCCGGTACGCCTCACGCAGCACGCGGCCCTTGTCGCCGGACAGGTTGATGACGCAGTTGGAGATGATCACGTCCACCGATGCGTCGGGCAGGGGTATGTTCTCGATCTCACCTCGGATGAACTCCACATTGTCCACGCCCGCCTCCGCCGCGTTGCGCCGGGCAAGGTTGAGCATGTCGGGCGTCATGTCCAACCCGTAGGCCTTGCCGGTCGGGCCGACGCGCCGCGCCGAAAGGAGCACATCGATGCCGCCGCCGGACCCGAGGTCGAGAACGATCTCGCCGGGCCTGAGCTCGGCCAAGGCCGTCGGATTGCCGCACCCGAGCGAAGCCAACAACGCTGCCGGTGGCAGGCCCTCGGTCTGCAGGGCATCGTAGAGGTCCTTGGTGATCGAGTCCGTCCCGTCGCCGCAGCAGGAGGATGCGTGCGAACAGCACCCAGTAGCGGAAACCCGCCTCGCCACCGCCCCGTACCGCTGGCGCACGGCGGTGCGGATTGCTGCGCCGTCGACCGGCTCCGGCGCGCCGCCGCAGCAGGGCGATGCGGCCCGGCTGGCGCCAGAGGCCAGATCCATGCGCAGTACGGTCGCGCTACTTGGGCATATCGAGCTCATCTCCGGGCTCTGCTGCACCTCGGCGGGCACGTCGTCGCGCAGGATACGGCGAAACCCGAGCTTGGGAAAGTATGCTGCCGCCGTGGTGGTCAGCGCGAATACGCTGTGGATGCCGCAGCGTCCGGCGGCCTCGAGCCGGTCCGCGGTCAGGGCGGCGCCAAGCCCCCGGCCGCGCCACTCCGGCGCTACGGCGACGGAGCGGAGGAGTGCGTAGGGTGGGTACAGCTCATATCCGGCCAGCCCGACAACTTGCCCTGCATCTGTCACCGCGAGGCAGTACTGCTCACCCCACTGGTCGGCGAGGCCGGAGGTTGTCAGGGAGGCTGAGCTGAGGAGCTGCTGCGCCGCAGGCAGGTCCGCCGCCGTAGCGGGGCGTAGGCTGATCCCTGCGGGTGGAGAGTTGGTGAAGTTGGTCAATGTCGTACCTCCCCCAGTGACTATGGTTGGCTAATACAACTACTCAGCCTCGCAGGAAGCCGGACAGCACGGCGCGGCGCCACTGCGAGCGCGGTCAACTGCAGCACGAGCGAGGCGGGCGACCAGCCTAGACATGGCCTGGCGTACCTCAGGGTCGAAGTCCCGCAGTAGCTCTCGCTGCTCAGCCTGCGTATCTGAAACGATACGCTCGTGAATCCCGCGACCTGAGCCGGTCGGCCCAAGAAGCAGGGCACGCCCGTCCTGTGGGTGCGTACGCCGCTCCACATACCCCTTGCGGTCAAGGCCGGCGACGACCCGGCTTGCGGAGCTCTTGTCGAGGTACAGCGCAGCAGCAAGCTCATTGAGGGTCAGCGGACCTCGCTCGACCAGCACGTCAAGAGCGTAGTAGCCAGAAACCGATAGGTCGTGGCAGCAAATGAGATCCCGGTCGCGGAACTGATACACTCGAATCAGCTCGGTCAGCGCCTTGTGCATCTCGACGGCGTCCTGAGCCAGATAAGCATCGTCAGGTGAGGCCAGATTAGCCGCGACTTGTGGCCCCTTGTCCATGCTGCATCACAACTCCTATGGGTGGGTCCAAGGTTGGGTCATGTAGTTGCATGATGCAACTATATTCCGGAGGGACGAAGAGTGTCAAGAGGCTGCTGGTCGAGAGAACGTGCGGGCACGCTGCTGCTACCCTTAGGTGCGGCCGGACTTGACCCCCGGCCTGGGAACCGGGCCGAGGGATGCATCGTCAGCCCATGAGGCAGACACTTCCATGGAAAGCCGGTGACCTGATTGCGTAAACACCTAGTCGTGCTGTTGATCCTGGCCCTTGTGCCGGTGGCGGCCTGCGCACGCAGCGCGAGAGTTACCTATGACCCGGCCAAACCGAGTACGATCGCCGGCGTGCTCAGAGCACACGAGGTTACTATCTGCGCGCTGGACTCTATGGCGGATAACTTCGTCCCCATCGGCAAGGAAGGCAAAGACAGGCTCGCCGATGCTGCCAAGAATCTCACCGCTGCCAAAGACAAGCATCCGCTGTACCCGGCCTTCCCTGGCTACTATCTGCAGGTCAGGGCTCCCGAGGGTGGACATGAGCTCTACATCGGGTTCTTCGATGAGGACACTCTGGTCGTGCGCCCGATTCAGATGAGCAGCTTCGGTGATGTCTACACGGGCGCATCTGAGCTCTGGCGGGCTCTGATGGACATGTCGCCGGTTTCGATTGAGGAGAGCGGCGAGTTGGGCGTTCTTTTCGAAACCACCGAGGTCACCATCAGCGGCCGCGACCTAACTGAGACCCGCATCACCGCGGCCGGTCCCATCGCACAGGTGGTCCGGCTGCTGCGCGAAGGCCAGTACAACTCGGCCGTAGACGAGGGCCAGCGCCTGCCGGCGCCGCCGTTGAGCCTCGAGTTTGAGGGTGTGGACGGCGAGCTAAGCCAGGTCTTGGTCTGGCAAGACCAGTTTGTCTTTGGCGGGCAGCTCTACGACCGGAAGGGAATCGAGCAGTCGCTGCGCGGTGTGATTGATATTGCGACGCGGTGAGTTGTAAGATCGGGGGCTGGGGGGCTCGCCCGCCCTGTGAGACCTGGTTGTCCGCAGCGGACAAGGCGAGGCATCTTGGCTGCTCACTTCGGGCCGAATGCCTGCAACCACTTGTCCGTTGCGGACATCGCGCCCGCTTCGTGAGACCTGGTTGTCCGCAGCGAACAAGGCGAGGCATCTCGGTTGCTCACTTCGGGCCGAATGCCTGCAACCACTTGTCCGTTGCGGACATCGCACCAGCTCCGTGAGACCTGGTTGTCCGCAGCGAACAAGGCGAGGCACTTTGGCTGCCCATCTTGGGGAGCCATGCTGGCCAGGTGGAGGGGATCCAGTCGAGATCAGACCAGATGAGCATGCCAACCGGTCCATATCACACCCCTAAGGTGCCTCCGGCGGTCTGATCCAGACATGTTGGCCTCATCACGAGCCAGCCGCGACACCGGATCCGCGCAGTTTTGGGGTGCCGCAGGCGGCCAATGCCGCCTGCGGCACCGCCGTTCGGTCTCAATGCCTCTAACCAGACGTAAAACCGGCCGACTTCGACCCGCTACCCCAGCCGGGTCGTGGAGGCAGCAGCCGGTGTTATCGCGTGGTCACTCTCGCTCCGGAATCGTCCTCCAAAGCTCGACCAACTTCGCCAGCCTGTCCGTGTTATCCTCAAGGCGCTTCCGGGCTTCCTCCGGGTCGGCGTCGTTGGGATCGCTAAAGCCGTATACGCCGTTTGCCGTGTGCTCGTGCGTGTCGCCGACGTAGGCCATGGCCAGGAAGGCGCGTAGCGGCAGGTCCTCGCCCTCGGGGGAGGTCAGGTGTTGCACGCCCTCGTAAAACGCCGCGGCCGGCTTGTAGTCGCGGACGCGGTCCATCTCGACGAGCTCGGGGAAGAGGTTGAGGGCAAAGCCGGTTTCGCCCTTGCCGCTGTGTACGTCAAAGCGGGTTAAGGAGTCCTTGGCTGCCGCGTTGGGGTCGGCCGGCGGCGGGGACGGCGGCACCATTACGGTGCAATCGTACTGCCGCGAGGCCATGCGGGCAGCGTAGGCGACGATCTGGGCGTTGCCGCCGTGGGCATTGATCAGCATGATCTTGCGGATGCCGTGGTAGGCGAGGCTCTCGATGGTGTCGTAGAGCACGGCGATGAGGGTTTCCTCGCGGTAGGTGATCGTGCCCTTAAACTCCATGTGATGCGGGCTGTAGCCCGGGAGGCAGGTCTGGACCACGACGCAGTTGGCCTTTTCGGCCAGCCGCTTGCAGATTCCCAGGGCGCCCAGCGAGTCGGTGCCAAGCGGCAGGTGCGGACCGTGCTGCTCGATGGAGCCGACCGGGATCAGGGCGACGGGCACCTTTTCGTCGCGTAGGTACTCCTCGAAGGCGCTGCGCGTCATCTCGTGCAGTACAACGGTTTTGGCCATCCTCTTGTCCTCCTTTTTGCTGCGGGTACAGAGGTTTTCTCTGCGGCAGGGGCATAACCTCTGCGGTGTGGCCGGCCGCGCTTGGTCGTCCGCCAAGGGGGTAGTCTGCCCGGAGATGGGGCTGCTGCACCCTTGGGGATTGGTTGTGGCCGGAGTGGTTTCAACTCTGATCCCGGAGGTGTGGTCGTGAACATCCTGATGCTCGTCGGCTCACCGCGGCGCGACGGCAACTGCGACACCCTGACCCGGCACGCCGCTGAGGCGGCCCGCGAGGCCGGCGCCGAGGTCGACGTCGTCCACCTGGGCGAGCTGGACATTGGGCCCTGCGAGGCCTGCAACACCTGCCGCCGCGAGCCCAAGCGATGCCACAAGGAGGACGGCATGCAGCAGCTCTACCCCAAGCTGCGCTGGGCGGATGCGCTGCTCATCTCTTCCCCTGTCTATTGGTGGGGCCCGAGCGCACAGGTCAAGTTGTTCGTGGACCGGTGGTACGCCATCGACGACCGCCGCGAGGTTTTTGGCGGGAAACCGCTCAGTCTCATCTCCGCCAGCGGCTCCAGCTCGCCCAACATGGCCGATAACGTGTTTGGCCCGTTTAAGTCCATCGCCGCCTATCTCGGCATGACGCTGCTCGGCACGCTCTGGGTCGGGGGCGATGCCCGGCAGGCAGCGGGCTCCCCTCGCAACATCGAGCGCGCCCGGGAGATGGGCCGGCTGCTGGCGGCCAAGGCGCGGCGGCGGGCGGAGGGATGACCGCCGCGAGGCGAGAAGCTCAGCCCGAGAAGCCAGGATCCGCGCCTAATCTGTTGCCTGCGGAGGTGCCCAGATGTCCATTAAGCGACTGACCTCGATCAACCTCAACCTGTTCCGGCTGCCGGGTGACGTGCAGCTGTCGCCGGACGGCCGGCTTGCGGCCTACACCGTCAACTCGCTGCACCTTTCGACCAACGACTACGACACGGTGATTTGGGCTGTGACGACTGATGGGAGCGGCGTGCCGCGCCAGCTGACGCGGGGCACGGGCGCCAAGGGGCGGCCGGGAGACCGGGCGCCGCGTTTCTCGCCCGACTCGTCGCGCCTGGCGTTCCTGTCGGATCGCGGCGGCGGGGCTGAGGTCTGGCTGCTGGATCTGGTGGGCGGCGGCGAGGCGCAGCAGGTGACGAGGCTAGGTGGGTCGGTTTCGGCGCTGTCGTGGTCGCCCGACGGCCGCTGGCTGGCGATCGCGGCGGCGCCGCCCAAGCCGCCCGCGCCCAAGCTCGACGACTGGCGCGAGACTGGCTGGAAGCCCGGCCAGAACACAGACGTCACCATCATCACCAAGCTGCAGTACAAGGCTAACGGGCGGGGCCTGCTCGACGACAGGCATCAGAAGATTCATCTGGTGGAGGCCGCAACTGGCCGCACGGTGCAGGTCAGCTTCGGTGAGTACAACGACGGCGCGCCGGCCTGGTCGCCGGATGGCCGGTGGGTGGGCTTTGTCTCGTCGCGGCGGCCCGACCGCGAGCTGCGGCCGAGGTACGACCTATACGCGGTGGACGTGAGCGCGGCGGTAGCGGCTGATCCCCTAGTCGAAACCCCTCCCGAATCCACCGAAGACCGCTTCCCGGCGCGCTATCTGTCCGCTGGCCATCCTGGCTCGCTAGGCTCGGTCTGCTGGTCGCCGGACGGCCATTGGCTGCTGGCTGCGGGCACGGCGGAGGAGATGGGCGGCGCCCACAACGCGCACCTGTGGCTGATCCCGTTCGAGGCGGCGCTGCGGGGCGATGCGGGTGAGCAGGGCCGGTGGCTGGATATCCTGGCGGGCTTCGACCGGAGCCTCGGCAACAGCATCGGGCAGGACGTGCGGGCGGATGGCGGTGGCGCGGAGCCGCGATGGTCGGCCGACGGCCGGTGGGTGTACTTCACGGCGACGGATGGTGGTTTCTGCCGAATGCACCGCTGCCGCGTGCAGATCGGCGTGCCGCTGGACGAGGACTACGCCCCGCAGATCGAGGCTGTGAGCGGCGACGAGCCGGCGGTTGTCGGGTCGTTTGCGTACGTGGAGCCGGAGCGCGGACGCGGGCTGTTGGCGATGATCGCGGGCGGCCCGGCCAACCCGGGCGAGCTCTTCGTGGCGGGTGCGGACGAGGTCGCTGCGGCGCCAGGACCCCTGACCGACCCGCTCACGCCGGTAGGGTGCGAGGTAGGCGTGCGGCCGCTGGCGTGGCGGCAGATCTCCAAGCTCAACGCGTGGCTCGACGAGTACGAGCTATCGCGGCCCGGGCGCGTGATCTTCCCGAGCGTGGAGAACGGGCTGATCGAGGGCTGGCTGATGAAACCCCTCGACTGGGACCAGCGCGAGAAGCACCCGGCCGTACTTGAGATCCACGGCGGGCCGCATGTGACGTACGGCTTGGCGTTCATGCATGAGTTCCAGCTGCTGTGCGCTCGCGGTTTTGGGGTCTTCTACACCAACCCGCGGGGCAGCAAGGGCTACGGGTACGCATTCGCGGCACGAGTGGTCGGCGACTGGGCGGGCATCGACTCGCACGACCTGATGGCGGCCGCCGACTGCCTGGCCAAGGTTCGCTGGGTCGATGCCGCGCGCATGGGCGTCACGGGCGGCAGCCAGGGTGGCTACCTGACCAACTGGCTGATCGGCCACACAACGCGGTTTGCGGCGGCCGTAACGCAGCGCAGCATGTCCAATCTCTACAGCAAGTACGGCGTCGCCGACAATGGCTGGACGCACGACAAGCACGGCATGGGCGGCGCGGACCTCTGGGATAGCGAGGAACTGCTCATGGAGCGCTCGCCGATCCGCTACGCGCCGTACGTTCGCACCCCGACCATGATCATCCACTCGGATCAGGACCTTCGTTGCCCCCTCGAGCAGGGCGAGCAGTGGTACGTGGCCCTCAAGCGCCTTGGCGTTGAGACGGAAATGGTCCGCTTTAGCGGTGAGAACCACGAGCTGTCCCGCAGCGGCAAGCCGCGCAACCGGGTCGAGCGCCTAGAGCGGCTGGTCGGGTGGTTTGAGCGGTTTATGGGGGTGCGGGACTAGTAGCACGCGAGACGATGCGCCGCTCTTGCCTCATTGGCGCGGCTGGGGTCACGCGCCGGGTGAGGCTGCGAGTACACGAGACGATGCGCCGCTCTTGCCTCATTGGCGCGGCTGGGGTCACGCGCCGGGTGAGGCTGCGAGTACACGAGACGATGCGCCGCTCTTGCCTCATTGGCGCGGCTAGGGTCACGCGCCGGGTGAGGCTGCGAGCGGCGCATTGTCTCGCTTGAGGTGTGTCTGACCGATTGCGTACCTTGGTGACCCATCTGCCCCGGGTCACCGGGCGGAGCGGTGTCGCCCGGCACCGCTTACAACATGATCCCGGTGCGTCTGAGACACCTCTAGGACCTCAGGCCCCCCGAAGGCTGCCCTCGCTCGCCGGGTGAGGCCCATCTGCCCCGGGTCACCGGCCGGAGCGGTGCCGCCCGGCACCGCTTACGACATGATTCCGGTGCGTCTGGGACACCCCTAGGCCGTCGCGGCGCGACGGCGCTCCCGAGTGGGGCTTTATGCCCCGGGTCGCCGGCCGGAGCGGTGCCGCCCGGCACCGATTACGTCATGATCCCGGTGCGTCTGGGACACCCCTAGGGCCTCAGACCCCCCGAAGGCTGCCCGCGCTCGCCGGGTGAGGCCCATCTGCTCCGGGTTACCGGCCGGAGCGGTGCCGCCCGGCACCGATTACGACATGATCCCGGTGCGTCTGGGACACCCCCAGGCCGTCAGGCTCCCAAGAGTCTCTCACGCCGCACTTCGGAGGCCAATCCCCGCGAGGTAGGTCCCTCAATCTAGAGCGATGCGCCGCCCAAGCCGCAGCCTCACCCGGCGCGTTACCCTAGCCGCGCCAATGAGGCAAAGATTGGGGCGGCGCATCGCGTGCTTAATCATCATGCACAAGCCCCTTGCCAAACCCAGCAAACGCCCTGCGGCTGCCCAGCAGCACCAAGATCAGTACGGCCAGCTCGCCGAGCGCCATGACGTAGAACGGCAGTGCAATGCCCCTGGCGTACACAAAGCCAAACAAAGCCCCGCCTGTCGCCGTGCCGATCGCCCGCATGGCAGTGTATAGGCCCGTCACGCTGCCACGTACGTCGCGCGGCGTGCTGTTGGCTGAGACTGCGCCCCAGCACGGCGCCGCGGTCCAGCCAACGAAGTTGGCCAGCACCAGCAGCCCAGCGTACATGCTGACAGATGGCGCCACGGGCAGCAACAGGTGCATGGCGCCACTCGAGGCCACGCACATCGCCATCAGGCGTGACTGGCCGATGCGATCGGCGATGCGTCCGCCAAGCAGCTGACCGAAGATCATCCCGACCGCGCCGACCATCGTCACCATGCCGAGCCCGGCGTAGCTGACCCCGAAGCGGTCGGCAACGTACAGCGGCTTGGCGGGGCCGATCACGGCAAACTGAAACCCCGTCATCATCCAGATCAGGCCCATCAGCAGCGAGCCGCGGCCGGCGGGCGATAGCATGAAGCGGATCCCCGCCGATGCTGCGGTGGCTGGCTGTCCGGGGGCGTCTGGCGCGTCAACAGCCTCGCCGTTGCGGATGTGGGGGTGGCGGCCGCCGGTTTCCTCTAACCAACGAACCATCACCACCGCAAGCACGCCCGGCACCAGCGCCATCAGCAGAGCCGTCCGCAGCCCAAGCCGGTCGGCCAACACGCCTGTGATGAGCGGCACAAGCATAGACATGACGTTCTCGACGACGCCGGTCACAGCGAACCCGAACGCCCGCCTGCCTCGGGGCGCCGTCTCGGCAATCAGGGCCATATACGCGCTGCTAGATGCCCAGCCGATGCCCAACATGCACGCGACCACGGTCAGGTAGCTCGCGTCCGCCGTCAGCAGCACCAGTAGCCAGCCAAGTATCCTGATGCCGCCGCCAAGCGCCATGGCAATGCGCCGCCCCCAGCGGTCGGCCACGATGCCGCCGATCACGCCGGCTGGCGCGCCGATCGCCGCCGACATCCCGTGGAACACCCCGATCGCTACGACCGGCACACCACTATCACGCAGGAAGGGGGTCAGAAATGCATCCATGGCCACCCAGCCCACCGACGATACGGCGCAGTAGAGCAGCAGCCGGCTGAAAGCCGCCGACCATCCCCAGCCAGAAGAGAGGCGGCCTGCGACGGTGCGAGGGTGTCCGGTCTCAATCTGCCCGCTCAGATCCGCCACCTCCACACACGAAGATGCACAACTCCGAGCCTACCATAGTGTGGAGCGACATGGCTATCGCGGACATGGAGCGGCCTGCGCGAAGCAGGTGGTGAAGGATGTACCCTAGTAAGTGGTGCGCGTGACATCCTGATCTCTCCCTCCCGGTGACTTAGCCGGGTCGGGCGTGCCGAACCGGCGGTGCTAGGTGCGCTGCCGCAGGTCCAACAGGATCACGCGCGGATACCTCACTTTGATGTGGTCTTTGGGGAGCAGGCGTGACCAGATCCCAATTGCGCTCGGGAGCCAAGTCAGCCATGGGACACTCTACCTGATGGTGGCCAATTGGTCAAGGCGCTGGAAGAGATGAACTTGACATCACGTCTATCTTGGTGTCCGCGCCCCGCGTGGCGCGCCATACTTAGCGCAGGAGGAATAGGCAATGAGCTATGACCGACGTGAAAGACAGGATTACCAGGGCACCCGCGCGCGCGAGTACGTCGTCTCCGGCGACGATCTCGTCGCTAAGGTCAAAGAGCTGGTCCGGGAGGGTAACATCCGCAGGCTGATTATCAAGGACGAGTCGGCCCGCACGTTGATTGAGGTTCCCCTGACCCTCGGCGTAGTGGGCGCGGTGCTGCTTCCTGTGTGGGTTGCGATCGGGCGATTGCCGCTCTCGCCGCCCGCTACACGATCGAGGTGGAGCGGATCGAGGACTAAGTGGCAATAGCGGCGACAGGGCTGCTGGCGCGGATCCTCGCCGCGGCAAGGCGCCTGCGCGGCGAGGTCGCTGCGCTCTACTATGCTGTGCGCGATCCCCGCACGCCGTGGGCGGCCCGCGCCGCGGCGGCTGCAGTCGTCGCGTATGCGCTGAGCCCAATTGACCTGATCCCGGACTTCATCCCGGTGCTTGGATATCTTGATGACCTGCTCCTGGTGCCGCTCGGCGTGGCTTTGGCCGTCAGGCTGATCCCACCGGCCGTGATGGCAGAGGCGCGGGTCAAGGCTCAGCAGCTAGAGGTGAGGAAGCAGCGGAGTCTGGCAGTCCTGCTCGGGATTGCCCTGATCTGGCTGGGCGTCTTGGCCCTTGTCGTGATGTGGATCTGGCGCAGGATATCGGGGTAGGTTCGCGAGCCGCCGCGCCCCATGGCCTCGGCTACTGAAACCTACCCAGCGAATATGTATACATTACGAGACTCGCTGCACTCACCCCACCCATTACGCTTCGCAGCCGGGACTACTCGGACTTCTGGGGAGTGAAACCAAATGCGCAAGTTACCCCGCCTCTTAGCATTGGCCCTGGTTTTGACCATCTGCCTAGCCGTCTCCGCGTCGCTGGCTGGAGCCGCCGCGGCCCCAGCCGGTCAACTGGTAGACGTGTTGATTGGTTTCCGCGGGCAGGCCAACCCCGGCCTGGTCCGCCTGCACGGTGGCGAGGTCACCTACACGTACTCGATCATCCCGACAGTAGCGGCCCGGATCAGCCCGCGCGCGGCTGAGGCCTTGAGCCGGAATCCTAATGTCGAGTACGTGGAGCGGGACTCGGTCGCCTACGCACACGCGCAGACAATGCCGTGGGGGATCGAAAAGGTTAATGCGCCAGCGGCCTGGGCACAGGGATACACCGGAACAGGTGTCAAGGTAGCCGTGCTTGACACAGGTATCGACTATAACCACAGCGATCTAGCTGGTCAGGTAATCGGCGGCTGGAACACGCTGAGCAACAACGACAAGTACATGGATGACAACAACCATGGGACACACGTTGCAGGTACGATCGCGGCGGTCAACAACAACATCGGTGTCGTCGGCGTGGCACCCAGCGCCAAGCTGTACGCGGTTAAGGTGCTGGACAGAAGGGGCTCGGGAACGTATTCCAGCATCATTGCCGGGATCGACTGGGTGGTCAAGCAGAACAAAGATCACGGCGCCGACATCAAGGTCATCAACATGAGCTTGGGCGGAGGCACTCACAGCACCTCCCTTGAGAGCGCCTGCAACAAGGCCTATGATGCCGGCGTGCTTTTGGTAGCCTCTGCAGGCAACAACGGAGAGGGCACCAACACGGTCGGCTATCCCGCTAGGTACGATAGTGTTGTCGCTGTGGCGGCCTCGGACAGCAATGATAATCGGGCCAGCTTCTCGTCGACAGGGCCGGCGGTGGAGCTGATTGCGCCGGGCGTAGGTGTCCTGAGCACTACCCGTAACAACACCTACAGCTCCTACAATGGTACCTCGATGGCTGCGCCGCATGTGGCGGGTGTGGCTGCGTTGGTGTTCGCGGCTGATAGCACAATCACCAACTCCACAGTCCGCTCCACCTTGACGAGCACTGCCAAGGATCTGGGGCTTCCGGCAAATCATCAGGGCTCCGGCTTGGTCGATGCGGCGAAGGCGTTGGGGCTGACGGAGAACGAGCCCGAGCCCGTGTACTACACGCTGACGGTCAGTCTCTCGGGTGAGGGCAAAGTCGCTAAGGACCCTGACCAGGCCAGCTACCTAAGCGGGTCAGAGGTGACCTTGACGGCTACAGCCGATGAGGGGTGGCGGTTTGACTCATGGTCGGGAGGACTCGGGACCAATAGCGTCGTTACCGTCACGATGACCGGCAACCTGGCTATTACCGCGGTGTTCGTGGAGGAGGGCTCGGGAACTGATCCGGAGCCGACAGAGCTGACGGTTACCGTCAGGACCGATCGCAGCACCTACCCACGCAACTCCTTTGCCAACGTCACCATTTCGGTTTGCGATCCGAATGGCGCGGCAGTGGCCGGCGCGGGGGTAGTGATGACGGTCACTGACCCAGGCGGCACATCCAGCACCGTGACATCCCGGGCCAGCTCCTAACGCGCCAGCAGCCCCCTACTCCCCAGGAAACCAACCACCGCCTCCAAGAACTCCGCCGGATACTCCTCCTGCGGCAGGTGCCCACAGCGCTCCAGCACAAGCAGGTCCGCGCCAGGAGTTGCGGCCGCCGCCGCGCGAGTGCCCTCCGCAGGCACGATGCGGTCGGCATCGCCGGTAATGTACAGCGCCGGCGGCACTAGCTCGCCGACACGCCCGGCCGGTGCTGCCGCCCGCGGCGCCAGCATGATCTCCCAGAGGGCGCGGTTCCAGTTAAGCGCAGTGAGGGGCTTGCGGTAGCCTTCCAGGATGTCCGGAGTCAGCTGAGACGGGTCGTACCAGGCCATATCCAGCACCCGCTGCAACCTGCCGACTGCAGCGCGCACCGCCCATGGACCTATCCTTCGCATCTGAGGCGTGCGGCCCAAGGCGCGCAGCCAGGCGGGTAGGCCATGCCCGCCGCCGAGCGCCGGGGCGACGAGGACCAGCCCGGCCACGCGTTCTGGCCACTCAAGGGCTGCCAGCGCAGCTACATGCCCACCCGCGGAGTGCCCGATCAGGACGGCCCGGCGGATGCCAAGGGCGTCAAGCAGGCCGAAGGTGAGGCGAACGGCGGAGGTGTCGCTGTAGGGGGTTTCTCCTTGCCAGTCACCCGGCATTGGGCGCTCGGTTAGGCCAAACCCCGGCCTGTCGAAGGCGACAATGCGTGCACCTGTGCGGGCCGCAAGCGGCGCGGCCACATCGCGCCAGGAGAACGTGCTAGCCCCGAAGCCGTGCAGCAAGACTAGCGTGAGCTCACTGCCAGGGTCACCGTAATCCTCATAGTGGATGTCGACTCCGTCGACCTCCAGCCATCTGCTGTCGGGCCCGGCCAGCTCACGGGGGTCGACGGTGCCGCGCGGGCTGCCGGAGGGCAGGAGCAGCGGCAAGACCAGCAGGACCAGAAGCATAACCGTTAGGACGCGTAAGCAGGCCCGGAGCAGTCGGCGGCGGCGGTGGCTGGGCGCAGGCGGGTCAGAGGCGGTGGTCATGGGTTTCTCCTGATGCCGCGCCGTTGGGTGGTGCGGGTGGGTTGTGCTTCTGGACATAGGTCGGCGAGTTGTGTTGTGCTGTGGGATCCAATAGGCCCTGCCAAGCTAAGCTGAAACACCCAATGCCACCTCCCATTGTGCCTGTGGACACATCCCACCGCCAGAGGCTCTGTCATTTAGCATAACGGAACGCGCCGCCATGTGTCCTAGAGCTCAACCAATCCCGAGACTATGCTATTTAGCATAGCGCTGGGCCCGCCATTGGGTAGATTTGCTCAATAGTCCAGTCCCAGCTGTGTGATTTGACCCAATGCCTGCCCCGGACTGCCCGCCTGCCGCCGCCCCGCCAACCCGCAAATGCCTTTTAGCTGCTTCGAGGCAGGAAGCCGCGCCCGCTCACATCGAAAGCTCATGGTTAGCATCTGCTGTGCGTGCATCGGCGCGTGTAGTACCACAGAGAGGAGCTGGGTAATTGCGTCCCGAGATCGTCACACGAATGGAAATCGACCTCGACCAGATCGTCCACAACTACCGGGAGGTAGTCAGGCACGTCTGCCCAGCTGAGGTCTATGCGGTCATCAAGAGCGAGGCATACGGCCATGGTGCAGTGCCCGTCGCGCGGGCGCTGTCGGAAGCCGGATGCCGCACTCTCGCGGTCGCCCTCGTCGATGAGGGCATTCAGCTTCGCCGGGCGGGTATCGGCGGCACGATCATGGTCAAGGGAGCGTCGCTCCCGTGGCAATACCCGGCCATCCTGGAGCACGACCTTGTGCCCGTCCTTCCCGATGCCGAGCGGATGGGGGATTGGGATCGGGTGGCGCGGGAGGCGGGGAGGCAGGCCGGTTTCCACATCAAGGTCGACGTCGGTCTCGGCCGCCTCGGCATGATGCCGTGGCAGGGCGAGGAGGCGGCGCGTGTCGCGGCCGGGCTGAGCCATGCCCGCCTGCTCGGAATCAGCGGCCACCTGAGCTCGCCGGGCGGCAGTCCAGAGCAGAACCAGCTTGAGGAGCGGTACTTCCACGAGTTCTGCGAGCCGGTGCGGGCGCGGTTTCCAGAGGCTGCCCGGCACCTGGCTGCGTCGCAGGCAGTGGCCTGCTACTCGCACATGAACCTGGAGCTGGTCCGGATCGGCGGCCTGATCTACGGCCTACAGCACGTCACCGACCACGGGATGGACCTGCGGCCGGCGATGACCTTCAAGACTGCCGTGGGCCAGGTCAAGGAGTTGCCGGCCGGCTGGGGGATCGGGTACAACCGCCGGTGGGTCCTCGATGAGCCGATGCGTATGGCGGTGCTGCCCATGGGATGGACCGATATCTTCAACAGCCAGATGGTCGGCAACGCCGAGGTGTTGATCGGCGGCGTCGGGCGGCGGCTGGTGGGGGTGTGTACGGACTTCGCCATGGTCGACGTGTCGGAGGAACCGGTGCCGGCGCCCGGTGACGAAGTCGTGATCATCGGCAGCCAGGGCGACCGGACGATCACGGCGATCGAGCTCGGGCGGCGGGGTGGCATCAGCACTGGGCAACTGCTGGGCAAGATCTCGCTGCGAGTGCCACGCATCTACACCAGTGGCGGTAGGGAGATCGGTGAGCTATCGGTGCTTGGTCCAAGCTAACAGGGGAACCACCCCTCAGGCTCAGAGCGTCTAACCGAGGGTGCTCGTCTGATTTCGCGGGCCGGCCCTGCCGGCTCAAAGGGGCGTTTGGCAAGTGACTTGTCGGAGATCTCGCTCGGTTCGGTCGTTCTTTCTTAGGACGGCGGTACTGGCTGCTCTAGTACTTAGCCTGAGCTTGGGTCTAGCGGCGGCCGGCTGCTCGCCGGGCAACCGCCCTGATTCGCAGGCGGCGCTCGAAGCCACAGTAGCTGCTTTTTACGCGTCCGCCAAGGACGGCGGCGATCCGTATACGCATCACGGTGGGGACAAGATGGCGCCGTTCTGGACGCTCTTGCCCCTCCACGCTCCCGCGCAGGTGATCTCGGCGGAGGTGAGTTTGGTGGCGCCGGTCGGCGGCGGGAGTCGCGATTTCCGGGTCCAGGCTGCGCTGTTGGTGGGCTCTGGGGATCAGAAGATTGCCTACCTAGAGGAAACCACCTGGCGCTACACCTCCGACGCCTGGATCCTGCGCGCCGTTGCCGGCATCAGGCTCCAGTTGACCAGTTGGGCAGGTAACGCCCCTGATGCGGGCGGCGGTCTAATCGCCTGGGAGCATGCCGGAGCCGTCTTTGTGCTCGATGCGGCCACCGGCGATGTGCAGCGGCTGGTGGAGCTGGTCGAGGCCGGCGTCGACTCTGCGGGCTTGTTCGTGGGCGGCTGGTCGCCCGACGGCACAGCGCTGCTGCTCTACAGCGAGGATGCGGCCTACCTATGGCAACCGCGCACTGCGGGAGGCAATGAGTATCAGCTGACGATGATCTGCCGGCTTGGTAACTTCGGCGGCGCCAACTGGTCGCCCGACGGGCGCTACGTGGCGCTGGACTGGGGCACAGACGTAATCCGGTCGGCGGAGATCGTTGATGTTGCCAGAGGGGTCATCCTTGGTACGCTGGGCGTGTATTACGGAGTCGCGTGGGGACCGGAGCCCGGCGAGTTGTACTGCACAATGCCGGAGCACGTCGACCCACCGCTCGCCGTGCACGACGGGTCATCGACGTCGGTCGCGCGAGTCCGGATCGTCAACGGGGCACTTGCCACGTACAGGTTCGCGCAGGGTACCACTCATGACATGTACTGGATGGCGGGGTTTGGGCGTGATGGCTCGGTGATCTACTCTCGCAATGCGGTCGGCGAGGACGGCATTCCCGCGAGCGGGGCTACATGGTACCGCTGGGATGCCGAGGAGGAGCGGGGCGTGGAGCTGACGGGCGGGCGGCCGGAGATGGTTTCGGCAGAAGTGTCACCGACAATCACCGTGCCTGCCGCCTTGCGCGGCACCCAGCCGTACGTCCAGGAGGCGCGTGTGAGCATCGCTCCGGGCGGGCGCTGGGGCGTCTTCGCGGCGCCGGGGGCCGACGCCGCGGCCGGCTGGGGGATCTACCTGATTGACTTGACCGCGCCGGCGCAGTACGTGCGGATGGCGAGTGGGATGACCCCGTGGTGGCAGCCGGTTGGGCGCTAGGGGTGGGTAAGCGGTCTGAAATGGGCAGCTGGGGTCCTTCATCCGGTCCAAAATGAGCAACCAAGGTGACTCGGCCTGTCCGTAATGAGCAACCACGGCCCGCGCCGCCGGTGGGACGTCCGAAATGAGCAGATCGAGGCGGTCATCCGGCCCGAAATGAGCAACCACGGCGCCTCGGCCTGTCCGAAATGAGCAACCACGCCCTGCGCCACCGGTGGGATGTCTGAAATCAGCAGATTGAGGCGGTCATCCGGCCCGAAATGAGCAACCACGGCACCTCGGCTTGTCCGGAGTGAGCAACCACGCCCTGCGCCACCGGTGGGATGTCTGAAATCAGCAGATCGAGGCGGTCATCCGGCCCGAAATGAGCAACCACGGACCCCCATTCTGTCCAAAACGGACAGCCACGGCCACATCTCACATCGAGCATCTATCGCGAGATCCCGTATCCACCCGTCAGCGAGTCCCGGAAGATCGGCAGCAGCGGCGGCCGGAAGGTAAACCACGCGAATGCCGCCCCAATCAGCACGATGACGCCGATGGACCACGCAGTCACAGCCGCCGACGGCTTAGTCCGCAGCGAGTACCGCAGGCTGACAAGCTGCGCCGCAACGGCGGCAACGACAAAGATCAGGATGTCAAACCACAGCGCGTGAGTACCGGTAAGTAGCCGGAACGCGTAGTGCAGGGCCACGATCAGGGCGGGGCCGAGCAACGCGCCAACCGCCTTGCCAAGCCAATAACCTGGCGGAACCTGGCCCGCTGCGCCTTCGCCGTCCCGCCCGCGGACCCTTAGGCGGACCGCGGTCAGCAGACCCCACACCACAAACGGCCAGTAAACCAGCTTGAGATGTTCCCAGACGCTCTCGTTGACGGCGGCAATCGGCGCCAAGGCAAGGCAGCGTCCACACCATTCCCAGGCGAAGTGCAGCAAAGTGCCAACAACAATGACAAATACGATCCCCTGTAGCTCGATGCGCCGTAGGCGGGCGCGCAAAGGCTCTTGCACGTAGGTTACCGGGTACTCGGGCATGGCCTGCCACTCCCATGCTCAGGACCGGCGACGAGCCGTGCTGAGCCGCCGCACTGAGCCTCGCGTACCATCAGCCTATGCAAAAGGGCTCACCGGCAACCGGTGAGCCCTCTGAGCTTACGCCTGCTTGGGTGAGCTAGTCTTTCTTGTCGAGCTTATCGAGCCCGAGCCCCTTGAAGACAAAATAGACCACTGCTGCAATCACGGCGAAGTCAATCAACACGGTCAAGAAGTGGCCGATCCCGATCGTTGCCGTGCCGAGCTGCCAGGTAACCTCGACGAGCGTCTCGGCGCTGCCCAGAAACACCCCGATCAGCGGGTTGATGAGATCCTGCACCAGCGCCGACACCAGCTTGCTGACCGCGCCGCCGAGGATGAACCCCACCGCAAGCCCGACCACGCCCTGCTTGCGCAGAAACGCCACAAAGCCCTTCATTGAGTTACCCTCCCTAAGTTGCTGCGTCTCTTGATGTGAATGATTCTCCGTCCCTGCGCGTATGTCCTAGAGCTTAATGCCCAGCTTAGCCTCAATTAGCGGCTGCTGCCACCAAGGTATATCAATGCCCAACACCTTGATCATCTGGCCGACCGACCCGTCGTCGGTCACGCTGATTCCGTCACTCATCAGCAGCTTGAGGCCATCTTCGACGCCCATATTGCCCGCCATGAGTTTGTCAAACACCTCACCGGGCAGGGTCAGGTTGGTGTTGGGCGCGTCGCTGGCTCCCGGCGTCACGCTCACCTGCCCATCCTTCACGGTGACGGTCACTGTCCCTCCGGCATCTCCGCTCAGGTTGAGCTGCATGGTGGCATTGATCCCGGTCAGCTGCTCGGGCTTGACCCGGCCGGCAATCTCAGCGGAAACCCGCTCAGACAACGCAACGTCCGGCGTCGCCGGCTCCTGCGCCTCGCCAGCTGCCTCTCCCGCGCCGGGTGCCTCAGCCTCAGCCTCAACCTCACCCGTCGGCGGCGCCGTATCTCTGCCCTCGGCGTCGTCCGGCTGGGCGTCGGTTACCTGGCGCTCGTCATCCTCGGCGGTCGGCTGCTCGTCGGTTTGGCTCTCGCCGCCAGCGCCCGCGCCGCCGAGCTCATCGGCTGCCTCAGCATCTCCATCAGCCGCATCAGCGTCCGCGGTCGACGTGGCGCCCCGGGCGTCTGGATCGTCCGCACCCTCGTCCTGAGCCGTCTCCGGCGGCCACTTGACCGAGTCGTCGACGACGATAGCCATCTCCCTAATCGGGGCGCTCGGGTTCTCGCGGTCCCAATACCCGGCCATACCCGCCAGACCAAACGGCGGCGGCTGGTCGTACCGGTCGAGCCGGCTGTCCCACTGGCTCCAGAACAGTGGGGTGAGCGCCCCGTTCTCGACCAGCCCGCGGGACTCCAGCCAGGACAGGGCCTCATCATGGCCTAGGATGCGGATCGGGCCCCTGTCGTCATCCTGGTCCTGGTCGCGGTCGTCTCCGCGCTCCGCATCGTCGCGCCCGGTGTCGGTATCAAGGCGCTGGCCGGACGCCTGCGCAGCGCCAGCGCCAAGCGCGCTTGCGCCCTGGGCGAGCAGTGCGCCCGCGCCGGCGGCCGCTGCGGGGATCGTGCCGAGCAGGGCCACAAGGATGAAACTCGAGCTACTCGAGTTGGTCACGAAATCGGTGCGGATCTTCATCGCTACTGCCCCCTCCCCTGGCTCTTGCCTGGGCGCTTGATCGCGGGCATCCGCCCAAACCTGACGACAAACATCCCACCGATAGCGATAGCTGCGGCGATGAGACCGGCATACGGCATCCACGGCAGGACCATGGCGAGCGTGGCGCCGACGACGATGCCGCTGAGGATCAGGCCGGCGGTTTCCATGCCCGCCTCCGACGCCGCCGACCCCAGGCGCTCACTGACATCCTGCCAGGCGATAGCGACGAAGAGCCACATGAAACCCGCAGCGCCCTGAGCCGCCGCCATTCCGGCCCACAGGGCGAGGGCCAGACCCAGCAGCCGTGACGCCAGCAGCGAAACCAGCAAGGTGGTGACCGCGATCGCCCCCAGCACCAAGGGAAGCCCCCGGCGGCCGGCCGTGCGCACTAGGCCACCGATCGTCGCCGGCAGCTTAAGCAGGTCCCCCTGCAGTACCGGGAGTCCGGACTCCAGGCCCTGCATCACCAGCGTGCTGACTGAGCCAGACAAGACCAGCCAGAGGACCAGCCTGGTGACGATGTTGGCGTGGCCCGCCAGCAAGGCGATGAGCCAGGCGCCCAGGGTGCCCTCGGCGGGGTGACTCATGCCCATGATGATGTTGATCGCCCACGCGACGCCGACCACGATCAGCGTGGTGACCATCCACTGTTTGCCCCGCTTGGTGATCAAGGTGCTGAGCATCAGGCGCAGCAGCTCACGCATGTTGCGGGCCGGAGGGGCGACTGCCATCGTGGTGGGGTCTGAGGCTGCGGGCGGGTGGGCGGGGGCGGTTTGGGCAGCGTCGGGCTCGGCCGGCTGCCATGCCAAACCGTCCCATACCAGCCATCCTTGCCCCTCAGGGTGGATACGCCAAGTGCGGCCTGCTGCGGTCGTGAAGCGGAGCTGCCCAACGGTGGCCACGTGCTGCTCGGGGGATATCTCTCCCGACGCTCGTTGGGCGCACAGCTTGAGATAAGCGCGACGGGTTGCCTCGAAACTCACGGACCTCAACTCCTGTATGCCGTAAGTCAAGTGAGGCGACAAGGCGGACCTCGCACGACGCGCGGCGGGTGCCGGGCGGGTGGCGCAAGCGAGTCGCTCAATTGTGTAGTTGAGTAGGAGTTTGCCGTCGAGTCTTGGGGCTCCTGCGGGTCGGCCGCGCAACCATTGCCACGATCCGCCAACAGGTGTTAGTATTTTGGCTGTCTAAGCATTCGCTCACCGGTAAGTTCTGTGACGGCGAGAGCCGCGCCGATTCCCCGCGAGAGGCTGGTTCCCTGTGACCGACGACAAGACCGAGCTAGTGCCTGAGCAGGTTGTGGAGGGCGAAGCCCTACCCGCGCCTATGGCTGCCCAAGGCGCATCACAGGGTGCCGCGCGCGACTCCGGCAAGACGCGGGTCGACCTGACGCAGATGGACCTGCGCGCCAGCGTCCTATACCTCGCTATCCCCGCGGTAATGCGCAACCTGCTCCAGACGGTTATCCAGATGGTTTCGCTGATGATCGTCGGCTCGCTGGGCTCATCTGCAATCGCGTCGGTCGGCATTGCCAACCGCGTGTTCTTTGTGATCATCGGCGTGCTGTCTGCCTTGTCGGTGGGCGCAACGGCGATGGTAGCGCGATGTATTGGCGCCCGAGATCCTGAGGGCGTGGAGCGTGTCATTGGGCAGTCGGTGTTATTCTCGTTGGCAGTCGGCTTGGGCATGGCGATCCTCGGCGTGGCCTTTGCGACCCCGATCATGAACTGGATGATGCAGCTCCAAGAGGTCGTCGACCAAGATGTCGTCCAGCAGGGCGCGGCATACATCCGCATCGTGTGCGGCTCGATGTCTGTCGGTGTGCTGCTCTTTATGTCCAACGCCATCCTGCAGGGCGCCGGTGAGATGAAGATGACGCTTTATGTGATGACCGGGGTCAACCTCACGAACCTGCTTTTTGCGTGGTTGCTCGTATACGGCATCGGCCCGTTCCCGGCGCTTGGCGTGGTAGGGGCTGGATACGGGGCGGCCATCGCGCGGGCGAGCGGGGGGCTCGTATCCCTCTGGATCCTGGCGACTCGCCGGGCAGGTGTCGGGTTCTCATTGCGCTCCGTCTGGCAGGTTCACCGCCCGACGCTGCAGGGCATCCTGGGCATCGGTGTCCCCGCTGCCGGCGAGAACCTGCTGCGCGAAGGCGCGCAGATCCTGTACACAGTACTCGTGGCCGGGATGGGTACCGCGTCTGTGGCCGCTAACTCCGTGGGGATGAGCATCCAGTCGCTGTCCTTTATGCCGGGCTTTGGCTTTGGTCTGGCGGCGACAGCCCTGGTTGGACAGAACCTCGGCGCCGGCCAACCTGATAAGGCAGAGAAGGCTGGCTACGAGTCCCTGAGATGGGGTCTCTTCATCGCCGCTATCGCGACCGCGATCTTCCTGCTATTACCGGCCCCGCTTGCGCGCATGTACAGCGACGACCCGGAGGTCGTCAATCTCACAGCACGCTGCCTGCGGATCACGGCAATGGTGCAGTTCCCGCTTGCCGTCAGCATGATCCTAGCTGGCGGGCTGCGTGGCGCCGGCGATACCAAGTGGGTCATGTACATCACAGCCGCCGGCAACTGGGGCGTGCGGCTGCTTGGCTCGTGGTACTTTGGCGTGCACCTAGGTTGGGGCCTAGTAGGCGTATGGACGGCCATGGCAGGCGACCAGCTGCTTCGTGGTGCTCTAACACTGATGCGGTACCGGACCGGGCACTGGAAGACCATCCGTCCCGCCGGAGCAGGCGCGAGGGCTGGCCGCGCCGGGCGGCAGGCGGCAAGCCCGGCCGGCTAGGCTAGTCCTAGCAGGAGCTGGGCGCGGGCGCAGGCCTGCGCAACACCGTCCCAAGGCCGACAACGACCTCAGGCGCGAGGACCATGTGAACCGTGTCGTCTTCCGAGTAGCAACCCCTGGTCACCAAACGGCCTCCGTCCAGCACGGCGACGTCCAGCGTCCCCGCTTGGGCGTCGATCAACCAGTACTCCCGGACGCCTGCCCTGCCGTACAGCTCCCGCTTGGGCTCCCGGTCACGCTGCTCGGTGGACGGCGACAGCACCTCCACCACGAGGCTCGGCGCTCCCCGGATGCACTGGTCCTCGATGAGCGAGAGGCGATCCTGAGCGACCCAGATGAGATCGGGCTGAACGACATCGTGCTCGCTCAGAACAATGTCAAGAGGAGCAACAAACACCCGGCCCTTGCCCGCACACTCGAGCTGTGTGTACAACGCGTGCGCGAGCCGCATCAGGATGGTCTGGTGGAGCGTGCTCGGCGAGTCCATCACCAGCACCTCTCCTCCCAGCAACTCGTAGCGAGGGCCGGGCGGGAGTTGCAGGTAGTCGCGGTACGTCAGCCGGCTCTCTTGGCCAGCGTACTGGCGCGCCGTCTCTCTTACGTGCGAGTGCTGCCTGTCTTGCATGCCAGCTACACCTCCGAATGATTGCCTCGGGCGTAGACTCAACTGTGCGATGGCCTCAGGTGACTTAGCTGGAGTGATTTGATGCGGTGGGGTCTCGTGTGTCGTGTGTCTAGAGCATATCACGCCTGGAAAGATAAGGCAAGCGGAGCCGCCCACCGATTCGAGCGGCTCCGCTGCCTAGGTACATTACTTAAACGCGTTGTACGCCCGCAGCAACAAGATGATTGCCTGCTCACGCGGGGTGTTGAGGCCGGGCGAGATCGTCGTTGGGCTCGTGCCCTTCATGATGACGTGGTGATAGCAAAAACGCACCTCGTTGATTGCCCACGCCGCAATACTCCCCGCATCGTTAAACGGGAAGCTCCCTCCAGACGGGATGTCCGTGCTCTTGCCTGCAGCCTTGATCGCCCTAAAGATCATCACGCACATCTGCTGCCGTGTGATGTTGTCGTACGGCGCAAACACGGTCGCGCTCATGCCGCGGACGATATCGAGCCCGTATGCCTTGAGCACCTCTGGGTTGTCGGTATCCTCGAATGGGTCAAGTCCCGGCACCGCTACCAGCCCCGTGAGCTTCTCGTACAGCTTGACGGCGATGGTGCAAAACTCCTCGCGCGTGATCGGCCGTCCGAACTGACTCATGATGCCCGGATAGGTTAAGCCGGCGAGGTACGCCTCAACGAGCTCGGCCTCCGCCCACCCCGACTGGGTACCGTCGAACGTGAACGCCGGCGGTGCCGTCAACGTGAGGGTTGCCTCCGCCGGTGCGGACAGCGCGAACTCATCATAGGCCATCACCCGATACGAAGCTGCCGTAATCGACGGATCGGCCAGTTCCCCGTCCAGATGCGTCGCCGCCGTCGCCGGCAAGTCCACAATCTGTACCCAGGGGCCCGAGACATTGCGCTCGACCACGTAACCGAGTACGCCTGGCGTCACGCTCTTGGTCCAGGTCAGCCGCACGATCCGCTCAAGGCCGGTCAACTGCACGGCCTGCAAACCTGAGGGCGACTCAGGGCCGCCCATCGGCACCTCTGTCTCCGGTGCCGCGAGGTAGACGCCCTCGGCTTCGTTGGAGTACGTGCTGTCCGTGACGCTGCCCTTGGCCTTGACGCGATAGGTGTACACGGTGCCGGGCGCCACCCCAGTGTCGCTGTAGCTGGTCGCATCGGCCGCGGCTGTACCTACGCCAGCGAAGGGCCCCGAGCCGGTCTTGCGTTCGATGACGAAACCGGTTTCGACCGTCGAGTTGTCCTCCCAGGTGAGCTTAATCTCAGGCGCCAGACCAATGCCTGCCGCCGTCAGGTTGGTGGGCGCGGCCGGCGGCAGGTCGATGATGATGATCGGCGGCAGGAGGAAGATCGGCATCGACAGGTTGCGGGTGATCTTGAAGGGGAAACCGGCCATCGTGGCCAGCGCGGGGTAGCCCGCCTGGGTGGACCACTTGGCCATCACATAGACCTTGGCGGCGCTGAGGTTGGGCACAGTCCACTCGTATTGACCGTCCGCCGCGGGACGGTTCTTGACGATGGATTGCCAGGTCGCGCCCTCGTCGACGGAGTAAAGCAACTCGACAACCCCGAACGACTGCAGCACCGACCACTTGATGTTGACCGTGGACCAGCCGACCAAGTCCGGACCGATCGTCTCGAGGGTTATCTTCTGCACGATCTTCTTGTCGGACCAGGCCCGGAACGTCGCACCTCGCGCCCTATAGTTAGCCGGCTTGGGCCACGCCGAGTCTGGCGTGTAGTAGTTGTCGGAGAACCACTGCGAGTCCCCCGCCGGAACCGTCCGCATGTAGCGATAGATGTTTTGCTGGCCCGAAGGGGGGGCTGCGGTCATTGGCGGGTACACATAGCCGACAGGCCCCCAGTTGCTGTAGCCGAAGTCGCCGGCGTTGGTGCTGGGGCTGGCACTCAGGAAGTACGTCCGCCCACTGTACACCCAGCGATTGAGAGCCAGAGTGCCCGGCAGCTTGATGGGAGACACATATGTCACGATGCCGTCGTCGACATACCCCATGGCGAGCCGGGCAGCCCGCTCGGCCTCACCCGTCGTGTACACGTGCCAGGTCGTCCCTCCGACAGTGTACTTGAGCCGGTACAGGGGCAGTGCGTACACCGGGCGGTAGTTTTCGCTAACGACCGGGTCTATCTCCGGGAAGATCGGCGGCGGCAGCAGAGGAGTAGACGCTCGGACGCCCAAAGGGGCGGTCAAGGCGGCAGCCAGCAGGGCGCAAAGGACCACGAAGACAACCGGTAGTCGAGCTTTCACGGGGCACCCTCCCTTTGTCCTGGAGCCAGCCCGCGGCGGTGGTATCTGGCTATTGAGGCTAGGTTCGGCATACAACAGCCAGCCCCTACCTCCGCCGCAAGGTGGGGCTGGCTGTATGCTGGCGGTTGGAGTGCTTTCGCAGCCCACGCCAACAGCTACGGCGCCGGGTAAGTGATGGTTACCTCCTGTGTGTCCTGATCCCACCGCACCTGGCACCCGAGTGCCTCGGTCACAAAGCGCACGGGAAGCATCGTCCTGCCCGGTGGGACGATGATCGGCACGACATTGAGGTTAGCAGGGTCAATATACTGATAGCCTCCGTTGACCCTAGCTCGGTTGTTGCCGATCCACAGCTCGATGGTCCTGGTACCGAGCGAGACAGTCACCTTCTGCTCGGCACCATCCCAGCCTACAGTGGCACCCAACGGCTCAGCAACGAACCGGATAGGCAGCAACGTCCGGCTCTCTCTGATGATCGGCGCGGTATCCATCTGGCGTGCCGTGTCGTTGATGAAGTAGCCGTTCTTGCCGATGTACAGGCGGATCGCCGTCGCATCTGGTTGCGCCGCGCCCGGTCTCACCGCCCGGCTCTCCCCGTAACCGGTACCTCTTTCGTTGACGGCGTAGGCGCGAACGTAGTACGTACTGCCGGTCTGCAGGCCGGTCAGGGTTTCCGAGAAGTTGCCGGCACCGGCGCTGGACCTGATCTTGGTTCCAGTGCTGGTATCCGGGTTTGCCGAGATGCCGTAGACGAAGCCGTACTCCGTCACATCACTACCGTTGTCATCCAACACTGCACCTAAGACTGTCGCCCCGGTTGCAGTCACCGCCGAAACCGCGTTGGTGACCACGGTGGGCGCTGCCGGCTCGCTGGGCTTGGTCAGAGCCACGAGGATGTCGCTGCTATAGGTAGTGCCGAGCTTGTTGGTCGCGTAAGCGCGCACGTAGTAGGACGTGTCGAGCTTGAGGTCCTGCAGTGCGGCAGTGAACTCGCCAAGGCCGGCCGCACTGTCCTTGATGTGCGTGACGCCTGCACCCCCGATTCGTGGCGCCGGCGTTGTGCCATAGACCACCCCGCGCGCCGTTACCTCGCTGCCGCCGCTATCTGTGACGCCAGAGAAGACCTCGGCCGCCGCCGGGAGGGCGGGCCTATAGCCGTAGGCGGTCACGGCAGGCGCTGTCAGCGCCGTGGTCTTGAAGGCAACCTCCTTGCCGTAGTAAACCGTGCCGTCCATTGCGACGCCGAATGACCTCATGTGGTAGCTGGTATTGGGCGTCAGACCGGATAGGCTAAACGGCTTATCGCCAAGGGTCGTGACGCTGCTGTGGACGGTCAGGACGCCCGGGCCGGCGATCAGCGGCTCAGCGTTGGTGCTGAAGACAACGCCCACCTGGGCAAGCCGTTTCGATCCGGTGCCCTCCACCCCAACCGACATCGTGGTCCCGGCCGAGGTCGGGCCGGGGGTTACGGACGGCGAAGTGGTGATGTTCGGTGGCACGCTGGGTGGGGTTGCGAACTGCCCTATCTCGCCGTAGGCTAAGCCGGCGCTGTTCTCGGCGAAGGACCTGTAGTAGTAGACTGTGCCCCCGGTCAGCCCTGTGAGGTTGACGGCCACCGGGGCTGGTAGGGTAACCGGACTGAGTACAAGTGCTGTGAGCGACGCCACCCCGCTGAGAACAGGGTCTTGGGATGAGTACACGACGCCGTATCTCGTCACCGTGCTGCCGCTAGGATTAATGTGTGCGTTAATGGTCGCAGCGCTGTTTGAGACGTTGGTTACGGGCGTTGTGGCGTTGGTGACCACGGGGAGTCCCGCATCGTCGGTCACCACCGTTATCACGATCCCAAAGTCCTGCCCTTGCTGATTGCTGGTCACGGCGCGCAGGTAGTAGGTCGTGTTGGCTGTCAGGCCTTCGATCGTTGTCCTGGTGACGCCGTCGTTGGTCAGGCCACCAAGAGCGGCCCAGATTGTAGTGACTCCGGGGCCATCGGGCTTCGGATCGTTGTTGGTTACGGAGTATGCGAGCAGCCGCTGGAATCTCGGATGCGCGCCCCCGTATACATAGGCCTCGGTTTCGATTGTCGCGGTTGTAGCTGTTGTCTCTATGACTTCGGTTCCGGTTACGATCGGCACGCTATAGCCAGCCGTAAGCTGGGCCGGGGTGGCAAACTGCCCCTGGGCGGAGTACCCGGTGACCTTCCCATCCGTGGCATAGGCCTTGTAGTAGTAGGTGGTGGCTGGTGCGAGATTGGTCAGAGTTGTGGCGAAGCTGCCGTCGACGTCGGTAAGATCGACACTCGTGACGCCTGCGCCGCCGCGGGCGGGATTAGGCGTGAGGGAGTAGACGAAGCCGGTCCCCGTGACGGTCACCGAGGCCGGCGCAGTAAACGTGGCGTTGACCTCTTTCTGATTGGACCTTGTCGGCGGCAGGCTAACCAATCCAAGTTTGACGGTGGGCACGTTCGCGTAGGGCTGGGTGGTAAAACTGCGCTCTGCACCGTAAAACGTGCCCTTTGCGTTGAGGATGTAGGCACGGTAGTAGTAGGCGGAATCGGCGACGAGGCCAGATACCGCCGTGACATAAGCGCCTGGGTCTGCCGAGACGTCCTGACCCATCGTGAAGATCACGCCCGCCGCTCCCAACTGCGGATCAGCCTGCTGGGACAACACGAAGCCGCGGAACGTCGGCGAGCTGCCGCCGGTAGAAACTACGGTACCCGAGAGCTCGACGGATTCGGTGCGTACTCGGGTGTGTTCACCGGTCGTTACGGATGGGGTAGTCAGCGTCGCGAAGGACTTGATCGCTCCATACGCCGTGAGTCCAGCAGCATTGCGGGCGTAGGCGCGATAGTAGTACCCCGTACCGGCCGGAAGCTCAGCGAGATGGACGTGGAAATCGGCAGGCAACTGCTGCACGGTCGAGGCAACGGTCTTCTGCGTGACTCCAATGCCACCAATGATGAGCGTACTAGGATCGTTATTGCCGCTCGCGATGGTAGCGTACACGAACCCGCGAGAAACGATGTTGGCGTTGCCGTTGGACGTCACCGAGCCAGTAAGCTTGGCGCCGTCGGGCTTGATACTGCTGGCGTTAACAGTTGAAACCTGCGGGGCTGACGGCGCCGGGCCCGTAGTGTAGACCAGCTCGGCAATCGCCCTATACTGGCCCGACTTGCAGTACGCATCAATGTAGTACACGTAGTCCTTCGCAGGAGCTAGCCCGTCAAAGTACCACTTGTAGAGATTGTCGGTCTGATCCAATACGCCGGCAACCGCCTGCGAGGTGCCGGAGCGAGTTGCGGTTACCGTTTGCAGTTCGTCAAAGGGGTCCACATATATGCCACAGGCCAGGGAGCCGCCATACGCTGTGGCGCTGTAGGCCGAGTAGGTCATGCGGTGAGTCGTGACGATTGGCGGAGCCAGGACTCGGAAGGCCACGGTCGCGCTGGCTTGTTGCCCGTGACGGTTGCGCAGCGAGACTTCGATTGTGTACGGGTTTCTGATGACCCCGGGCATCGCCGGCAGCAACTCGGGCACACCGAAAAACATGCCGGTTTCGGAGAATGGAGTCCAGGGCTTACTGTATACCGCCTGACCGGTGCTATCCCTAACGGTCGTGCCATAGTGGGTAATGACTTGCTCGTTGGCTGGGTTAAGGATGCTGCCATCTGGCCTGATGGTGTGACCGGTACCCGTACTCGTTATCCGTCCTGCTAGGTAGATGTCGTTGCGGTTGCGCGTAACTTCCAGTGAGAACTGGGGCTGCCCAGCCGCAGGGGTAGCAATGAGTATCGGATCGCTGTAGTAGTCCTTGTCGTTCGCCATGCCGTGGATCTTTGCATAGTACTGAGTGCCAGGCGTGAGCCCCGTGAAGGTATGGGTGTAGGTGCCTCTCAGATCGCGGCCGTATGTCGCCCAAATGAGGGCGAAGATATTCCACCCGACAACCTTGCTGTCTGTGTCGTATAAGCCGATTTCCAGCAGCTGAACATCGTGCTCTCGCCCGTCCTTACCATAGTAAAAGGACACGGTTGCGCTGCTCGTGGTAAGGCTCGTCAGGCTGATGTTAGTCAGGAACTGCGATGCAGCCTGAGCCGGGACAGGCGGGAGGGCTGCGACCAGCCCCAGGGTAAGTGAGGATATCAGGACATACGCCACAACCCTATTGATGATGCGACCTGTCATCTCGTTGCCCCCCTTCGAGTCTGATGTTACCGGGGCGGCCATTTGGGACAAATCCACATTTGTACCGACTTGGGGCTAACAACTGTTAGCCGGATCGGCTGCTGCGCTCCTAGAGCGGCTAGAGCGGGCGGTCTGCGAGGGCCGGGAGGGAGGACCTAAGGATATACCCAGAGGTTAGCAGTCCAGTACAACAAGTGTCAGCTAAGAGCGCGAAACTGAGTCTAAGGCCTATGCCTGCTCAATGAGCCCCGAACGCACGGCGTAAGCGACAAGCTGCGCCCGGCTCCTGAGACCGCTTGACGCGTACATGCGTGAGATGTAGAGGCGTACGGTCCCGTAGCTCAGGAGCAGGTCCGCAGCTATCTCTTTGGACGTCTTGCCCCGCGCCAACAGGGCTAGGATCTTGACCTCCATGTCCGAAAACCGGATGGGCTTCTCGGCGCCAGGATGTACTCGTGGAAACACGCGGTACGGTCTCTTGGCATAGGCCACGAACTCAAGCAGCTCATCGAGGGAAATGCTCTTGCGCGCGAACAGATCTGCCCCGGCCTCCTCCGCAGCCTGTACCAAACGATCATCCTGCACGCCGGTGAGGATCAAAACCTTGACCTGCGGGAAAGCCTGCTTTAACTGAGCTGTGCACTCGATGCCGTTGCCATCTCGGGTGAAGATATCCATGATCACGACGTCTGGTTGATGAGTCCTGCAGAGCTGCATAGCGTCGCTGGCCCGGTCTGAGTGGGCCACGACTTCGACGTCTGGGGCGCCTTCTAAGGCCTTAATCAGAGTGCTGCTGAGAAGATTCTGATCCTCGATCAGGACTACTTTCATGCAGGCTACCTCCCGCCGATAGTAGCTGCGGCCTTGGGGAAGGTGACCGCTAGCCGGAACTGCGCGCCCCTATTGAACTGAATCGTGCCGTCGGCACTCAGGACGCGGGACCTCATATCATGAAGACCCCGTCCTTCGGAGATTGCGGGGTTGTCATCTAAGCTGTCATTGGTAACGGTTGCGCTTACCGTCTCGGCCTCATCGGAGAACTCAATCTGGATGCGCCGGGCATAAGCATGACGCACAGCGTTGGCTGTAGCCTCGCGGATGACGGCGCACAGCGCCTCTTGCTGACGACTGCAGAATCGCGCCTGCCCACTGACGTTGACCGCCACGCCGAGCCGGCTGTACATGTGCGTAAGGGCTTGCAGGACCTCGCCGAGGTCGTCCCCTGTTCGGCCGACCTCGGCAATGGCAGGGCCGCTCATCAGGTGCGCAATCTCGGCGATGTCGGCGCCCCTGACAGCCATGTCCTCGCGGTCGAGCAGGATATCAACTGACAGGCCGACCACCGCCAACCGCTGCGACCACTGGTCATGGGCAGAGCGACTGAGCCGTTCGCGGGCACGAATGGACTCCTCCAGCGAGATTCGGGATACGACAGCCTCTAGGCTTGCGTTCTCCTGAGCCAACCTGCTGTTCTCCTCCGCCAGCTGAGCGGTAGCCCGCGTGACCTGCGTCACATCGGACAGAGACAGCTGCGTGAAGGTCCCTCTGCCTACTCGAAACCGGTTACGCTGCAAGACGAACGCCCCACCGTCCATTTCGATATGAGTGCCGTCCTCTCGCTCGGCAAGCCTTAGCCGCCCAGCCTCTGCGAGTGAACGGAGGGCAGTGTCCAACTCCCGGATCCGCTCAAAGACCGGCACGCCGAGACGGTTAGAGAGGATGTGGAAAGCAGGGTTGGCCTCAAGGACCCAGCCGTGGCGATTTGCCACGCAGATCCCATGGTCGATGCTCCTGATGATGTGTGGCAGGGCGTTGCGGGTGATCTCGAGGCGGCTATACGCCCTCATCCGCAGAAGCATCCACACGGTGTCCGTGGCAAGCCACGCAACTGCGAAGACACCAAAAACAGGAGGAAGCTGATCGAGCACTGGCACGTGGAGCAAGGGGACTAGGAAGCTGGCGGCCATGGGCCGGAGCAAGGGGGGCAACGTGACCGGCCGCAGGCGTGAATACGCGAGCAAGGCTGCGGGCAGAACCGCCAGGTACCGAGGTAGCGCCGGTACCAGGATGAATACGCCTTCATCCACCGATGCACGAGCCAGCAGGGTTTCCGCTGCTAGAGTGACTGAGATCGCGGCGAGCAGTGCGTATAGCGTACGGACGAACAACATCCCTCGCCTATCGCGGACCAGTTCACCGACCTCCATCGCAACAATAGCCTCGAACCCACCCGTCAGGATGAGTAGGACGAGCAGAATCGTACTTGACGCAATCGGCAGGTCGTAGACGATCACCCTGGGGGCCTCGCGTACCGAAATCGCAGACGCCAGACGACGGTATCGTCGTCGATCTCCTCACTCAAGCGTCCGCCCAAGGCGGCGATCTGTTCAATAAGTGTGCATGGCAGGTCTTGACTGAGCGTCGGCGTCGCATCCTCGCCATCCGCAAGGGATAGTAGTGCATGCAAGGCGATGGCAACGTCATCGCCCTCGATGCGGCAGATGAGCGACGAGCCTGGCCTATCGAGGGCAGAGAGGCAGATGCAATCAAGCGATTCCAACAGGGCACCCGCAACGTCCAGCGGGCAGTCCCCGCAGATGGCGCCCGTCACGACGCCGTCAAGGCCCAGGCGCTGGCCGGCGGCCATGACCTGCGCTGCGTAGTCGGCAACCAGTTGGGCGGGTATATGCGGGTGCGCCTCGAGGCTGCGGATGACAAAGCGCAGGCGTTGCTGGCAGATAGAGAGCACAAACCGGATACGGCGCAGAGCCCCCTGGCCCACGTGGCCACGGTTTGGTGCGGCGGCCCGGTTAAGCCAAAGCTCAACTGTCGCCAGCTTCTCAGTGAGCAGGCTGTTGATCTGCCCCGAGTAACGCTCCTGCTCCAGGCTGGAGGTCAAGGTCTGCGCCTCCCCTGCCTGCCGCACTAACAGCATGCCGATGGCCCGCAGCTTATGATGCGTCTCCCGCAACGACCTCTCCAGCCGCCTGATGCTCGTGATGTCTTCGAGCACGATCGCACGGCCATGGTCCAGAGCGTAGAGATGGGGTGAGTAGGCCCTGTCCCCTACGACCACGTCCGTGAGCAGAGCATCTCCGGGCCGCGCACTAAGGGCGACGGCCTTCGCATGCTCCTGCTCTGGACCCAATCCCGCCATGGCGGCGTTGCTGTAGGCGACTTGCCCCTGCTGATCGTAAACCGCAATGGCGTGAGGTGAGCTGCGAAATACCGGCAGGGTGAGCAGAGACGCTCCCATGAACCGCTCGCGCTGCTCCGCCAACAGGAACACCAGCATCAGGAGTGCCACCGTTGTGGGGATATCCAGATCGAGGGCGTGTCTGACGCCCGCCAGGTAAGATAGCTGGTAGGTGAGCAGCGCCACGACCGAAGCCCCCGCGTAGAACAGCTGACGCCCTTGCCGTCGCGTCATCCCCCTGCGAAACAGAAGCGCCGTGCCGGCACTGATGGTCACAATGCTCCAGCCAATTGACAAGTAGTAGCCCCAGGCGTGACCGTAGCGATTGGCCCAGGTAGACGGGTCGGGATCAAGGTGGATGAAAACCTGCTGGTGCAGGTCATTGGTGAACACGAACACGGTGAGCAGCAAGGAGAGCAGGCCAAGGGTATGCAGGCTCTTTCTGTCAGGCAGCCGGCCATTCCTGTTCACATAAGACATGCAGTACCAGCCAAAAGGCAGCGCGTGCCGGGGCAGATAGGTTGCGTACCAGCAATAGCGGGTCAGGTGGGGGTCTAGCGACAGGGTCTTTACGACGCCGATGATCATCCACAGCAGCACTAGAGAAAGGGTGTAGGCACTCGTGACGTAGTACAGCCCAGGCGGAATGCGCCTGAGGATCAGCGCCACAGCCACGCAGAAGACCAGTAGCGTCCCGCCTTGCATCAGCAGCCTCTCAAGTACAGAAGCCGGGCCGCGCAATTTGACCGAGAGCACCGACCGGCGGAATGCAGCATTATAGGTCAATCTGGCCGGATCCCATGCGGTTAGGTCGGGAGTACCGCCTAAAGGTGATAGTCCGGCCTGCCGCAACGACAATTGACCTTCTCCCGACTGCAGAAACCCTTTTACACGCCTGAGGTCAGCCTCAGCGGCGGCAGACCGGCTGGTCACAAAACCGCAATCCACTCTGAAGGCACCTTCGACCGGAACGATAATCTCCCATTCGCCAGAGATGCGCATAAGGGCGGCGGCCTGATAATCCCATAGAACAACGGCGTCGTAGAGCGACACGCGCCCCGGGTCATACAGGTACACGTGGTTGTGGCCAGGGAACCCGTACTCGTCCTGACCGTTGAGGCGGCCCTCTGACTGGAGCCGCGCAAAGACCTCGATGGCCGGCTCTAAGTCGCCTTCGGCTGCCTCAAGGCCCCGGGCCAGCGAGATGGCTGCGAGCCGTCCACCCTCGGTCGCGTTTTGCGGAATGAGTACTCTTGCCCTGCTGTCTACCAGCGAGCGCCAGCCGTCGATGGCGCCATAGGAGTTGCCCTTGTGATTGACCGCGATGACGAGGGTGGTCGTGTACAGAGGCACGTACCTCTTTGCGGTTGATTGACTCAGGTAGGGGCGCGCTTGGCTGCTAAAGACCAGGGCCATCCCCTCGAGGCCGGGTACTTCGTGGACCAATCTGTATGGAGTCAGGCGCTCGATCGTGCTACGTGTGTACGGGGCAATGAGGTCGGCCACTGGATCGAGGGCGTCGTTGACGACCAGCAGTCTGTTATCACTTGCTTGCCAGCCCAATGCAGGCGCAAGGATGAGCAACGTGAGACACAGAGCCACCAGGACCGCAGCCCATTCGCGCCGCAAGTGAACCCTCCATCTTGGCCACAGGTACAGTTGCTGGAAACCGAGCTGTACCGGATGTCTACTCCTCGGCTTCTGTGCCCGCTTCAGAATGGCCCGGACCGCCGGAGTAGTGAGTCGCGTTATGCGTGAGGATTACGCCGGGCACTGCCTTCTACCCTGGTGAGGCGCCAGGGTGGTAAAGCCGGAGCTGGCTCACTTGCGGTGTCAACTCTCCCAAAGCGGGGGCTGCTGTCATCGGCCTTCACGGGTTCGCCCCCTCTCTATGGGGTCAGGCCGCGGCGGTAGTATCTGGCTTCAGAGATCGGCTGGCCGTGCTTGGCAACAGCGGGCGCGGAGAGTGGAGTTGCTCAGACTTGGCTCAGCGGATCCGCGCGAGCAGCCTCTCCGCCGCCCCCCGGAACTCGGACATCGATGTACCCAGTGTGTCAAGCTCCTTGAGTGGCGTGGTGAGCGGAGTTGTCGTTGATAGCCCAGCCTCCCGCATCAGGAGTGCTGAGTCCACGCCGAGGCCAGTCGCTGCCTGGCCGATGGTCATCCAGCCGCGCAACTCAGCCGGCCCGAGACTGCGCTCGGCGACGTCGCCCTGGCGGCTCTGGCCCCCCCCGCCTCCGGACACAAAACGTCCCTGCGTCGACCAGTACCCGCTGGCCATGGCGACTCCCACGACCAGGATCATCACGCCGATGCCGATTACCGGCGCCCACCCTTTGGCGATCCTCATGATGCGCTGACCTCCTTTGGCTGCGCCGGCGCCCGGCGGGCGGGTCCGGCCGTCAGGTGCGCCGATCCGCTTGGACACGCCGCCACGCAATCGAGGCACATTACGCATGGCTCGGCGAGCGGGCTCCCGGCAGGGGTACTGCCGATCGGGCAGACTCGGCGGCAGGCAGTGGCGCAGCCAGCGCAAGAGCCGGTCGTTCGCAGGCGGACAAAGCTCAGGCGCTGCCACAGAAACGACAGGGCGCCGAGCGGGCAGAGATACCGGCACCAGGCGCGCTTGATCAGGAGGGATGCCAGGACCACTGCTCCGGTGACGACCAAGGATATGGGCAGCACTTCCTCGGGCTCGAAGAGCCACGCGAAGCTAAACAGGGTGTAGTAGGGGTCGTACGGTCCGAATACCAGCTTGGTCGAGGTAAACGTGCCCCAGATGATCAGAGCGAGGATGGCAAACTTGATCCAAGAAGCCACGCCGTGCACCGGACGGGGAAGAGCCCGCTCACGCCACCCCAGGCGGCGGCGGAGGCTGGTCAAGAAGTCCTGGACGGCTCCCAGCGGGCAGACCCAGCCGCAGAACACGGGGCCCACCACGAGCAAGGACAGCAGCAGGCCCACGGCCAGTACGAGGTTGGATGGATGGAGCTTGGCGGTGAAGGTGCCGGAGGATAGGATGCTCCCGATTGAGGCGACAGCGCCAAACGGGCAGAGCGAGTGCAGGGATGGCGTTGTCCCAGGCTCGGCGAGCTGATGGCGGATCGCGATGCCGAGGATCAGCAGCACGAAGACGGTCTGCACGGTCAAGCGCACGCGGCGCCAGGATTTGAGTTTCACCGGTAGTATCTGCTCCCCTCACCATGTCCCCATGAATATACACCCGCTTTGTTAGCCCAATGTAAGGCGCGGTGCGTGGAGTGCAGGCAGACAACTCACACTGCCAGAGTCGGGTGGGGCAATTCGCCCAGGGTCACCGGTAGGAGCGGTGCCGTCCGGCACCGGTTACGGCGTGATCCCGGTGCGTCCGGGACACCCCCAGGCGGTCGCTGCTCGGCGCGATTGTCAGGTGGGGCATTTCGCCCCGGGTCACCGTGAGGAGCGGTGCCGTCCGGCACCGGTTACGGCGTGATCCCGGTGCGTCCGGGACACCCCCAGGCGGTCGCTGCTCGGCGCGATTGTCAGGTGGGGCATTTCGCGGCGGGTCACCGTGAGGAGCGGTGCCGTCCGGCACCGGTTACGGCGTGATCCCGGTGCGTCCGGGACACCCCCAGGCGGTCGCTGCTCGGCGGGATCGTCGGGTGGGGCATTTCGCCCCGGGTCACCGTGAGGAGCGGTGCCGTCCGGCACCGGTTACGGCGTGATCCCGGTGCGTCTGGGACGCCCCTAGGCAGCAAGCTACTCCCGGCGCTCTATGCCGCAACGCTCAAACCGGCGGAGGTGCTACGGCGTGGTTAACCTTGATCAAACGCAGTAGAGTGCCTGCTGATGGCAGGCCTGCCTGCCGATCGGCACCGCCACACACCACGCAAACTGAGCGGCGGCGAGCAGCAGCGGGTTGCCATCGCAAGGGCCTTGGTCGCTGACCCTGACCTCATCCTGGCCGACGAGCCGACCGGCAATCTAGACCGTTCAACCGGGCAGGCCGTGATGGAGCTGCTGCTCGATCTGGCCCACAACCACGGCCGCACGGTAGTAGCCGCGACGCACGACCCTGATGTCGCTGGGGTGGCTGATGTGGTGTTTGGCCTGAGGGACGGGAGGCTGGCGAGCGCCCCGTCAAACTAGGAGGCCTAGGGCTGTTAGAACTGCGCGAAAGAGAGCCGCCGGTTGCCCGGCGGCTCTCTTTCGCCTCATGCGCCTAGCTGCCTGAGCGAGGCGCTGCAAACTCCAGGAGGGCCCAAACTACTTGAGATTACCCTTCTCATCGCGGACCTGGATGTTGCCCCCGCTGAGCTCCTGCTCCTGCGGTCGAGCCTCCACCCAGTTACTGCACAAGAGAAGCTCACCTGTCTTGACGTTCCACAGCATGATACAGATCGTATCAGTGCTTCTGGCCGTACGCCCTTCACCACCATCCGTCAGGCGCAACTCGAGCCTCGTGTCCCCGCTGGACGCGACTGTCTGACCGGTCGTGAGGTTGATCAGGTTAGCCCTGCTGTACACCTCAGCTCTGGAGCCGTCACTCGTGTTGAGTTTGAGTGACTCCAAAGCAGTGCTCTTGATCTGGTATGTCTCCCCGTTATGCGTGAACATGATGTTCACTTGTCCTTTGATGTTGGTCACATTCTTGTTGTACTTGACGTTGAAACCGAAGTTGACCCTGCTCCCAAGGTCGGGGCAGAAGGCCCCCGCCGGGCTCTGCGCCAGAACGTGCCCTCCGCCGGCGATTGACTGCTCAAGCGGCTTGGCGACGGTCACCAGCGCCGGCGCGAGCTGGTCCTGGTAGCCCGAGTACCAACCACCATCCAGGTGAAACTCCACCCAGTAGAACCGGGCATCGGAGTTGCCGATGTCGACTTCATACTCCCCGGCCCATACAGCGATGGTCGTATCGCCGTCATGCACCAACGTTGGGACGAGGCCGCGGATATCGTCGAGCAGGATTGCGTCATTGTTGTTGTCATCAAATATGAAGAGCCTTAGGCGGGCGTTTGAGATGTCACCCGCGTAGGTATCGTACTGTGGATGCTCAGGCACAGCCGTGACGTCGCGGATGGTAAACGCCAGAGGGATGGTCGCTTTGCCGCTCTTGGCACTGCCGGTAGAGACAAACTCGGCCCCGATGTACGTTACCACGCCCTGCTCGGGCAAGACCCTGTAATCCGGGCTCAGTGTTGCCGGCGCGAAGTGCTCATCACCCGCGAAGTAAATGGTTAGTGTCTTACGACCCGGCGATTGGTTGAGGATCAGGTCGGGGACCGCCAGCCCACTGGACTCTGTGACGGCGGTTGCCAACTGTGAGTCCAAGGTGAAGGTGACTGTCTTACCGCCAAGCCCGCCCCATCCGCTGGCATCGCTCAGCACCGCCGTTATGCCGGACGGGTCCGAGTACTGGCCACGGTCAGGACCTGTGTACTCCAGGGTCGTGGGCCGACGGACAATCGAAAGGTTGGCCCCGGTGAACGATAGGCTGTAATCATCGGGCAACGCGAGGGTGCCTTGGCTGATGGCGTAGATGCCTGGGCTCTCCCCAGCGGCTCTCGCAAGGTCGCCGGTGAAAGCATCCGCAAAGGCCAGGCTACCAGCCGTGATCCGGTACGTCAGTGCCGGGTCTGGATCACCCCACAGCTTCGTCACATCGTCCGCGGCGATGCCTATCGATCTCCGGGTGATGGTCAGAGAAGCGGGGACGTAGATGAGTGTGTAGTTGGTGCTCAACTCCAGGCTCCCTTGCCGGATCGCGTAGCTACCCACGGACTCGCCGTCGTCGCGCGTAAGAGCACCGCTGAACCCATCCGAGCCTACTAGACTGCCGGAGGCAATCTGATAGGTAAACGCGGGGTCCACGTCACCGTACGTCTTTGTCTTCGCGTCTGCCGCAACAGTGATCGGCCGTGTGGAGATGGTTAGGTCTGCGGGCACGAACTCGAGCCTGTAACTGCCTCCGATAGCCAACGTGCCCTGCTGGATCTCGTAGGTTCCGGCGTCCTCCCCGGGCGCGCGGGTCAGCTCACCAGTGAAGTCGCTAAGCGATACACCGTCCGCATCAAACCTGAATGTCAGTGCCGGGTCATCGTCGCCGTACACCTTGGTCTTGGCATCAGCGGTGACAGTGACCGTCCTCACAATGATGGTTAGATACGACGGTTCATAGGTCAGGTCGTAGTTGGGGCCGAGAGTCAGGCTGCCCTGAAGGATCTCGTAGGTCCCCACGGCCTCCCCGGGCTCGCGGTCTAGCTCACCGGTGAACGCGTCGGTAAAAGCCAGGCTCCCTGAGGTTATCTGATAGGTAAACACCGGGTCTGGCTCATCAGACCCCTTGGTGGCAGGATCGGCCGTGACCGTGATCGGCCTTGGTGAGATCGTCAAGCTTGCCGGGACATAGCTGAGAGCGTAGTTTGCGCTCAGCGACAGACTGCCCTGCTCTATTGCGTAGCTTCCGGCATTTTCGCCCGCGCTGCGGCTAAGCGACCCGCCGAAATCATCCGGCGATACCAGGTTGCCGGACGTAATCTGATAGGTCAAGGCGGGATCGCTATCTCCGTAGACCTTAGTCTTGGCATCGGCTGCAACTGTGATTGGCCTTGGGGCGATGGTCAGGAAGTCCGGCACGTAGCTGACCCTGTAGTTAGCGTTAACCCCCACAGACCCTTGATCTATCTGGTAGCTGCCGACTGCCTCGCCCCCGCCGCGTACCAACGCTCCCGAAAAGACATCCGTGAACGCCAGACTGCCCGACGTGATCTCATAGGTCAGGGGCGGGTCGGCATCCCCGTACGTCTTGATCTTGGCATCAGCGGTAATGGTGATTGGCCGCGTTGAGATGGCCAGGCTGGCCGCCTCGTAGGTTAAGGTGTAGTTGCTGCCGAGAGCCAGGGTGCCCTGGCGGATCTGGTAGTCCCCGACGCTCTCGCCGGAGTCCCTTACCAATCCACCAGTGAAACCATCTGAGAATGCCAGACTGCCGGACGAGATCTGGTAGGTCAGAGCTGGGTCGGCATCTCCGTACGTCTTGGACCGATCATCCGCCGTAACCGTCACGGGTCTCTGCCAAATGCCCAGACTGGCCGGGACATAGGTGATCGCGTAGTTGCTGCCGAGAGTCAGACTGCCCTGCGTAATCGGGTAGCTTCCGACATCCTCGCCAGAGGCGCGGGAGAGAGAGCCTGCAAACTCATCGTCATACACCAGGTTCCCGGAAGTGATCCCATAGGTCAGCAGCGGGTCCAAGTCGCCGTACGTCTTAGATTTGGTGTCTGCAGCTACGGTGACGGGTCTCGGCGAAACCGTCAGGTAAGCCGGCACGAAGTTGATGGAGTAGTTGTCACTAATAGCAAGCGTGCCTTGCTGGATCTCGTGATCCCCGGCATCTTCGCCCGCTGCGCGGGACAGCGCTCCGGTTAGCTCATCAGGAGCAAGCAGGCTGCCGGAGGTGATGCCGTACGTCAAGAGCGGGTCAGATTCGCCGTACACCTTGGATTTGGCGTGGGCAGTAACCGTGACCGCCCTCGGATTGACCGTAAGGCGCGCGCTCTCTGTAGCCACCGGCCCGCCAATGCCGTTGTCAAACACACACCGGTAGAGGTTTCCATCAGAAGCGACGGGAGGCAGGGTGACGGTCATCCGGAGTGAGGTTGCGCCAGGGATATCGGTCCATGTCAGGCCGCCGTTGGCGCTGACTTGCCATTGGACTGCGGGATACGGCGCGACCTGACCGTTGACGTTCGCGTAGAAATGGGCATCTTGCCCGTATGTGACCGTCGGGCCTGAAGGATCGACCACTACTACTGGCGCCGAGTTGGGAGCGGGGTACACCCTGATCATCTGGGCGAACCATGGAGTGTCCGATCGTGGATCAGTAGCAACCCGTTCTCCAGTCAATCCCGCGTTTGGCCGATACTCGGTAGCTCCCATCACGCTTAACTGGTTGGCGTAGTAGTTGTACCTCTGGTCCATTCCCGCGGCAGGGGTCATCGTCTGGCCATACCGTTTGGTATAGACCGCCATTATCATTGAGTCGGCAGACGCATTGACGCTCGGTGCTGTCATCTCAGAGCCGCTAGCACCAGTATTGATTGCAGATCCAGACGCCGACTCAGCACCGGTAAACCGGATGATAGAACCCACGAAATTGGCTTGACCGCCCGTTACGTCCCACAGGTAACTGCTAGGCTCATCGGGTCCGGCAATCTTGCTGTAAGTCGCCATATGGTAGACGCTATTCTGGGCGATTCTTAAGCGAGTCCAACCGTCGTTGCGAAGCTGCACACCATTGTTGGACTCACGGATGGCTATCTGAGCGATCAGCAGATCGCCTTCGACCACGTTACTGGGCTTTGTGAGGTAGAAATGAGTCGCGTTGATAGCGTCTCCAAAAGTGGTGTCTCCCCCACCGTCACACACATGGGGAGCTGCTTCCGCCTGTAGCGGGGCGAGCGCCAGTACTGCCAACACGACAACAAGCACGGGTAGCAGAGCTTTCCTCATCGTTGTCCCTCCATACCTCGGAATCTCCAAGCAGCCCAAAGCGACGCTGGCTAGTTAGGCCCGTCCTGCGGGTTGGTGCGAATGCTCCGTCGCGCGCCTGATCACCGACGCCAGATCTCCAACGCTGACCGCCGGCACCGACCGGCACGTCACCACGAGCGCCTCGTCACTGGAAGGGTCCAAACCGATCAGCATCAAGTTGGGGCGCTCGCGCAGCAGCGGAAACATGAAATCAGGCGCGGTGGCGGTCATATCAAATAGCAGCGCATGTGTGTCCCCGGCGGCAAGCAACCCCTGCCAAGCGGGGAAGGCGCTATTGGGACTTACGTGTTGGAGCGTGACACCGTCACAGCTCTTGAGCTGGGCCTTGACGCCAGCCAGCAAGAGCGAGTTACCGTACAATAGGAGGTTTGCCGCCAACTCGGCCGTCATGGCCCACCAACTCTCAGATCGCAAGAGGTTTCCATATCAAGGGTAATGAGGATTGGTGGAGCCAGCTACTATCACAAACGATAGTGTTGAGGAAGCATAAGCGATAGTCTTCGAGGAGGCCTAGCCCCGCTCGGACGGGATCAACCCGTGGCGAGCCGCGTACGCGATGACCTGGGAGCGGTTGGCTAGGTGGAGCTTATCCATGATCTGCGCCATGTGATAGCGGACGGTAGGCTCGCTGATCCGCAGCACCTCGCCGACTTGGGGATAGGTCATTCCCTGCGCGACAAGCATCAGGACGTCGGTCTGGCGCTCGCTGAGCTGCTCCCGCGGTGGACGCTCGGCAGCCTCACCCTGGCGGGCCTGCCTCACAAACTCCTCCAGCACACGGGCAGCGAGCTCGGGCTGGAGCGCCGCCCCACCGTTGCAGACGTTGGCCAATGTTGCCAAGAAGTCGTCGACGTTCTGGCTCTTGAGCAGGTAACCAATGGCGCCGCTCTTAACAGCCTCAAACAGGTGCTCATCGCTGGCCGAGACCGTGAGCATTACGATCTTAACCTCCGGCATCTCGGCCTTGACCAAGCGAGTAGCCGTCAGGCCATTGCAGGTGGGCATATCGATGTCCATCAGGATAAGCTCGGGGCGCCGGCTGCGTGCGAGGTTGAGCGCCTCCAAGCCGTTGCGCGCCGTCCCAACCACTTCGTATCCCTCTGTGGTGAGGAGCCCTTTCAGCGACTCCAGGAAGAGTGGGTGATCATCTGCGAGCAGAGTCCGCACGGGGGGTGGTGACTGCCCGCCACGGCGGCCTTCCCGAGCCAAGCCACTCACTTAGCGCCCACTCCCCTCTCCACTATAGGGACTTGGACAGTGACCCGCGTCCCCTCGCCCGGCGCAGAGGCAACTTCCAGGCTACCCCCAATGGACTCCGCGCGCTCCCGCATGGTGTCCATTCCATACCCAGCATCGGGTCGAACAGCGACTGCTGCCTGGTCAAACCCCTGACCGTCATCGGCGATGACTACCTCAAGCATCGAGTCCGACAACGAGAAATGTAGTGTTACTTGGCCGGCCCGTGCATGTTTTCGCACGTTGGCGAGCGCCTCTTGGATGATACGCAGCAATTGGGCTCGTGCCAGAGGGTCAAGGTCCCGCTCCTCCATGTCGACGCTCACATCTACCTTAATGCCAAACCGCTGGGTGTAGCTAACGACATACTTTCGGAGCACGACAAAGAAGGGGAGCCCGCCCGCTACCGAGCCCCTCGCTCCAAGGATGTACTCGCGAATGTCCTCCTCGGCGTCATGCGTCATCTCGGCCAGCTGCTGGAGGTACCCGTCGGCTTCACGAGCCTGTCCGCGATCCAGCAGCCGCCTAATGGTCCCAACGTGCATGTGCGCGGCCGCCATGATCTGGCCAAGGCTGTCATGTAGCTCACGCGCCAGCCGCTCGCGCTCCGTCAGCGTCGCCAGCGTCAGCTGCTGTTGGAGGATCTGGGCCTGCGCCTGCCGCTCGCTCGTGACGTCGCGCAGCATCAGCATCGTGCCGCTCACCAACCCGCGCCAGTCGCGTAGCTCAGAGACTTGGACCACTACCCTGCGCGCATCCTCCCCGATAGTGAGGCCGATCTCGACTGGCGGCTGCTCTGCTCTGGACGCGAGGGGAGCGAGCTCTACCTCGACTAGCAAGGCACCAACGGGTGAGCCCAGAGCCCCCTTTGTGGAAACCCCGAGGATCCGCCCGGCAGCGGGGTTGATGCTTGCCACTTTACCATCTTGATCGAGAACCAGGATGCCATCGCTCATCTGTGCCAGCGTGGTCTGCATGGCCTGAGTCACCGGGTTGAGGATGCGAAAGCCAAAGAGCGCGATGGAAAAGGAGAGTGCCCCCACGCCGACCATCGTTACCTCCGACGAAATGTACCCGCCCAAAGGATGCTGTGCCGCCCAGTAAAGATAGGTCATGCGGTTGCCTGCCAGAGTCAGGATGATGAGCGCCGCCGGGGCCCGGTGGGCCGGCGAGCGGACGAACAGCCACACGAGGACGCCAACCTCAACGACGCCAAGCCCCATGCCATAGGCGATGAACGGCCAGTTGACTGGACCGCGCACCGGAGCAATGCCGCCGTCGGCGATCAGACTGACCCACATCAGCTGGTGATGATCGTCGGTCACGATCAGGAGGGCTAGCGCCAGAGGCACCAGCGACAGCAGGAGCAGGTTTCGCCGGGAAAGCCAGCGACCGGGCCATGTATACTCGAGGACGAAACAGAAAAGCGCCGTTAGCGTCGGCAGCTGCCAGGCGATCTGCCACTTGTACCAGAAAACCCTGCCCGTCACATCGCTGGCGAGGTGTTCACCTACCGAGCCCCCAACCCAGAGGATCGAGAAACCACAAGCCACCATAAACACAAGTGCTCCGCTGACTTTGCGCCGTCGCCACGCGAATAGAGCCAGGCCCGCCAGCAAGAGTGTGGTGAGCAGGGACCACCAGATGCCCGGAGGCTGCATACTGGCTCGCGGCGGCAACGGCGTCTATCCTCCTTGCTGGTCGTGCTTCACGGCCCATGCACGCGCAGGGGAGTACTTGGAGGTTGTCGGGCAGAATGTGTATGCGATCTTACTCCGATAGGATTCGCTGCTAGGAATGAGCTTGCGTGGGTCGGCGGGCCGGTAGGCTGCTTAGACGTAGCATTTGGTCTCCTGGGAACAAGTGAACTCCGACTCGGGCTACACTACCACCAGATCCCGACTATCCAGGCGAGGTGCATGAGCAGCACAATGGTCCTCGCCCCGACCGCGACCCAGATCACCCATCGAAACTCCGGCCTCCGTGGCACAGCCCACCTGATCACCCCCAGAGCCAAGCCGGTCGCAACGACAACGGCCAAGAACATGCCCACGGGACTGCGAGCCAGAAGCCCACGCAGGTAGGGATTGGCCTCCTCGATGATCCCGAGGCTGGCGCCCCAGATGGTCAAGGAGGCATCGAGAGCGGCCATCGCGATGACTGCCAGGGACAGGGATCGGAGCGATGCGCGGATCTGGGCAGAGGCTGGTGTCTGGAGCTGACCCCTGAGCTCCATCTTGGTCAGGCAGTAGGTGCAGTACCGACTCCGCAACGGTCCAAGCGGCCGGCTGCACGTCTCACAGCGGCGACGAGGCTTTGGTTGGCGCGCCGTCCTAGACGCCAGCGCTCTTAGGATCCTTTCTGGCACCATCGAGAGTGAGGTTCGGGATAGCATAGGGCATTCCTGGTACCCTGCACCGGTCGTACCCCCGCCTGGAGCAAGGGGCAAGCCGCGGGCCTCGGGGGCTCTCCTAGTGATACTGCGTGAGCTGCCGTGGCCGGAAGGGAGCTGCCCTAGGGCGGCTCCCTTCCGAACTAGTCCAGTAGCGACTACGGCTAGTAGCCGCAGTTCCATTTCTCAAGTGTGTTGGCCCACTGGAGAACGTCGTTGCGCAGGTTTTTCTGGGTAGGTGTCAGCTTGCCGCCAGAGAGTACCCCAGGATTGTTACCGACGAAGTAGGCCTGAGCGCTGTTGTAGGCCGTCATGACCTCAGCAGGGATGTGGCAGGCGCCGTTGTTCATCTCCATGTTGAGGTGAGCCGCGATGAACTGGTAAGCCAAGATGTAGTAGGCATCGCCTTTGGGCGGGGTCCACATCACTTCCATCCACGTCTTACCACTCGAGTAGAAACTGGTGTCCGCGACGCCCTGTGGCCACTCACCGCGGTGGGTCTTCCAGTAACCTTGGCTGCGAACCTGGCAATCCGGTGCCTTGAAGGTGAAGAACTTGACGTCCGCCTCGCCCCGGTTCTCAACTGCAAAGCCGTAGACGGCTTGCGGCGGAGCAGTCGCGCTTCCTCCAAAGAACTGGTCCACTTTGCCCACGAGGAGCCAGTAAGACTGGTTCCTCTCATAGGAGTTGTGCGCGTAGCCTGTGTTCCAGTCGTAGACCGCATTGCTGTCCCATGTCTCTGTTCCGAAGTGGAGCGTATTGGTGTCGGGGATAGCATTCCCGTCGGCATCCAAGGGCTGGAGCCGGAAGTGCGAGTTACCCCAGCGCTCCATAACTACGATGTAATCTGACACCGACAGAGGATAGGTGTACTGGACCTTGTAGTGAGCGGAGCCCGTGTAGGTCTGACTTCCCCCGATACCGTCGAAGTACATGTAGTTGTGCAGGTTGCGGTTGCCAAAGACCAGTGACTCCGCGCCAGAGACAAAAGCACCTTCCCCAGCGCTTAGTGCCGGCCCACTGGGCGCAATGCCGACACCGGTCTGAGCAGCTGTCAGGGAACCCAGCGTAACCTCGGCTCCCGCTGTGTTGAAGGGAGTGATCGTAACAGGTCCGCCATCATTGACTACCAAAGAGACCAGCTGTACGGGAGTCGTCGTTCTGAACTGCGGGTTAGTACGATGATTAGCCGCATTGTTTGATGCTGTCTGGTCCACGATCGTGCCATTGTCATCAAGGACAACGCTGACTATCGGCACGTAGTTTGTCGTGGCCCTGTTGATAAAGATAGCCTGCCCAGCTGCGAAAGACGCGGTCGCCATCAACCCAACGAGAGCCGACGCGAGAACGAGTGTCGAGATCTTCCTGTGTTTCATAGACTGCATCACTCCTCACTCAGAACTAGTTGGAAACCAGCTAAAGCCCTAGCACAGACGCAATTGGAAGCAGCAGGCGTCGCCCTAGAACATCACCTCCGGCCCAATGTCTGCCACAGTAGCCCTCTCTATGCCCAGCCATCGTGTCCGAGAACCTGGTCGGATGCACTCCCGAGAGATACTCCACAACGCAAGCAGCCGGGCTGACGGGATAAATCCCGGCAACCCGGCTGCCATAGCGCTCTCTCGCGTTAGGCCCGTGGTTTTGCGCCGCCGCCTTTCAGCGGCTTTGCCCTTAGCGGGAAATCATACGGGGCCCTGGGCTGTACTCAGGCGCCATAGGATTCGCCCTCGGCCTGCTAGTTAAGGGGGTATTTGGTAGACTCATCGGGGGACTATTGACCGACAGGTCCGCTCGGCATTCGACATGAAGACTAGACTTTGGGGGGTGATCGCGGGGGTGTGGTGATTCAGGTGCTCCTGGTTTGGCGTGCCTAGCGGGCCTGCCCGGCCTCCGCGGTGCGACGCGTAGAACTGCCGGTGGGAGCCTGCGAGCCGCTAAAACCAAAGCTCAGCTGCCCCGACCTCGCCTGCCGCTCCTGCTCCGCGCCCCGGTCCTGATAGTGCGGGCAGGCGACAGTAATCCCATACGGCTGAACACAATCCCACAAGCACCGCTCGCACAGACTACGATTGGCGGCTTGAGAGGCCGTACGGGTTGCAGTCTTGCCTTTGGACACGGGCACACACTCCTCTGTGGCAGGCAGGCCACAGGACTGCGTCTTGCGGGCACTTTTGGCCATGCCCCGCCCCGCCTCCTGCCAGAGACCACGGGAGATTGCACAGGAGCGCGGTCCTTCGGTAGCCAAATCAACAACCACCGACCCTCTAGGCAAAGGAGAATCACGATGCGGATTGCAGTAGCCGAGTTTTCCCACGAAACCTGTACCTTCTGTGCATCAGGGAGCAGTTTAGCCGCCCGCTGCCCAAGCCGCAGGAGGGCGTCGCCGAGGTGCTCCGCCTGGTGGCGGCCGGCGAGCGGCCCGTGCTCATCGCGGACGGCACGGACCGGACGGGCGACAGCACCTGGGTGCTGCGCGAGCTACTGGAGCAGGGCGCCGAGAACTTCGCGATCTCCGGCATCTCGGATCCGCCGGCGGCGCGGCGGCTGGAGGCGGAGAGCGGGGTTGGGCGTTATGTAACCTTGCGCATCGGCGGCTGGGCGAGCGAGCATTCGGGCGAGCCGGTCGAGGTCTCGGGCGTGATCGAGTACATCGGGCGGCCCGTCTACAAGCTGGTCGGCCCGATGGGCAAGGGCTCGGAGGTGCGCGACGGGCTGGTGGTGCGGATCAACGCGGGGCGCAATAAGCAGGTGGTGGTCTCAGAGAGAATGCGCTGGGCCAACGACCGCGCCGGCTTTGACTCGATCGGGGTCGACGTCGAGTCGCTGGACATCATCGTGCTCAAGGACCGGGTGCACCACCGGGCGTTCTGGGATAGCATCGCCAAGGTGGACTTCCCCATGGACGCGCCGGGGATCGGGCCGGCAGACCTCACGACGCTGCACTATGAGAATGTCCCTAAGGATATCTATCCGTTGGGGGCCGGGAAGGTCGAGTAGTCTGGCAGGGAGTTGAGGGGGCAGGGGGTGCACGAGGTGCATCCCCTGCCCCCTCCTTCTCGGTCGACCGCCTGCCCGCTGCTCAAAGTGGGCCTTCTTAAGGGTTTGAGGAGATGATCCGGGCTGGTCAGGAGGCGGCGGAGCCATGGCGAGGAGTCCTTAAGGACTTGGGGAGATCGTCCAGACCAACCGGGATACCTTGGTTGCTCGCATTGGGCAACTGGCGGCCCTAGGCTTGTCTGAGGCGTGCAACCCGCTGCCCCCGGGCTGCCTTTTGCGGACATCCAGGCCGGCCGGGAGGCCTAGGTTGCTCGGATCGGGCAGCTGACGGCCCTGGGCTTGTCTGAGGCGAGCAACCCGCTGCCCCCGGGTTGCCTTTTCCGGACATCCAGGCCGGCCGGGAGGCCTTGGTTGCTCGGATTGGGCAACTGGCGGCCCTAGGCTTGTCTGAGGCGAGCAACCCGCTGCCTCTGGGTTGCTTTCTGCGGACATCCAAGCCGGGCGGGATACCTTGGTTGCTCGGATCTGGCAGCCGACGGCCCTGGGCTTGTCTGAGGCGAGCAACCCACTGCCCCCGGGCTGCCTTTTGCGGACATCCAGGCCGGCTGAAGCATCCAAAGCTGCCCCCAGCTTCGGCAATCCCCCTACCGCCTCGCCTTTCCACCAGGATTGCCGAGCTGTTGCCGCGCGACCCAATCGGCGTATCCGGTGGACAGGCGCGCCATAGCCTGGTAGTAGATCCCTGCTGTGTCGACGCGGCGTTGCGAGAGCTTGCTGGGGATGAGCTTGGGCAATGCGCCGGGCCTGAGATCCTCAGCCGTGACAGCGATTAGCTCGATCCCAGCCCTAACGCACAAGGATTCCTTGAGCATATCGCGCACCTGCGTGTCGTTATGCTTCTCCGACTCCTCGCCCTCAGGAGGGTCGTGATGTAACTGGCCCTGGTACTCGAAGGCCACTCCATCCTCGAAGTAGTATCGGTCCAACTCCAACCTGAATCTCGTCAGCGGGTTGGTCAGGGCGCTTGGCCTGGCATTGTCCATAAACGCACGGCTGCGAACATATAGGTCCAGCTGGCTTTTCATCAGCAACTCCCCGCGATTTCCCGCCATCCCATGCGTCAGATCCAGTAATCTGGCCAGCTCCGCTTGGCATTCTGCCGGCAGCAACGCAACAGGCCGCAGGCTGACCCTCTGAGGCGCCGCGGTGCTCTCCACGACGAGCCACTTTGCCGCCGCCAGGCGCTTGCAGGCCCGCTCGACGGCGGACCGCGAAGCACCCGTCATCCGTGACACGGCATTCAGGCTCGACGGCTCATAGTCCGCAATCGCATGATACAGTGCGCGATCAAAGGGCCTGAGTCCCTGCTGGCGGTCGAGCTGCCTCCGCACGTGTTCCGCGAAATGCACCCTACATCTGCCTCCCATACATCTCCATGAAACCTCGCTTGCCCCCATATTCTACCATCTTACCACTCCTCCTGCCCTCCCTCCGGAAACTCAAGCCCGTCTGCCAGACAAGCTCTCCGAAGCAAGCAACATCTCAGGGGCCGGTTGCCCGGCACAGACAACAAAGGTGCCTCCGGCTGCTGGTTTCGGACATCCAAGCTCCCCTGACCCGCCGGGTTGCCCGCAATGAGCAACCCCACGGGGGCCGGTTGCCCGGCACAGACAACAAATGTGCCTCCGGCTGCTGGCTTCGGACATACCAGCTCCTCCGACCGATCGGGTTGCCCGCAATGAGCAACCCCACGGGGGCCGGTTGCCTGGCACGGACAACAAATGTGCCTCCGGCTGCTGGCTTCGGACATACCAGCTCCTCCGACCGATCGGGTTGCCCGCAATGAGCAACCCCACGGGGGCCGGTTGCCTGGCACGGACAACAAATGTGCCTCCGGCTGCTGGCTTCGGACATCCCAGCTCCTCTGACCGATCGGGTTGCCCGCAATGAGCAACCCCACGGGGGCCGGTTGCCTGAGATAGGCAACCAAGGCACCCCGAGCTGCTGGTTTCAGGCACCTCAACCTCACCCTTCTACCTCCGCCAGCATACACGTAGCACAGAGGCCCATAGGGCCAGCTACAACGCTGATGAGAGGGTGATCTCTAGTTGGGTTCCCGTAGGCGCGAGCGCGAACGTGAGCAAGAGTTCTGGCGGCAGCAGCAGCGCCTCATGTATGACTGGCAGCGGTACTACCAGGAGCAGAGCAACAAGAAATGCTCGAGTTGTCCGCTGCTGCTGGCAGTGCCTGCATTGCTGGCTGGCGGCGGCTCGGGCGGCGGCAACAAGCTGCAGGAGCTGCTCGGCGCATTGACGGGGGGCGGCATTCTCGGCGGCGGCGCGGCGGCGGCGGCGGCAGGGGCTCCCTCGGCAGGAGCCGCGGAAGGGCAGGCCCAGGGCCAGGCGCAGGGCCAGGATTCAAGTTTGGCGCCGCTGATTCAGTTGCTGCTCGAGCGGCTCAAACCGCAGCCGGCCCCACAGCCCCCGCAGCAGTGGTGGGACGGCCCGCCAGGCATGCATCAGCCACCGGTCCGCTATGATCGCAGGTACCGGGGCGAGGACGATGCCGACGACGAAGATGACGACGACCGCGACGAGGACCGTCGCAAGCGCCGCGACCGGTGATCCGGCGCACCGCCCGCACTGAAGCCCCCGGTCGCCCACCGGGGGTTTCAAATCGGGTGGCGCCTCATACACAAGCACCAGGGAAACCTCTTTGCCCCGACAGGAGGTGGCGCCATGCGCCTTGGTGTCGCGATCGCAGCCATCGCGGCTCTGCTTTCGGCGGCCGTCCTGTCGAGCTGGTGGGCGCTTCCCGGCACCGGCATCGTCGCCGCGAGCCTGCTACCGCGCGACATCCCTTCGCGCGAGGTCCAGCCAGGCGGCTCACCGCCGGCCAGCGAGTACTGGCTCGAACCAGGCTATCGCCTCGAAATGGTGGCCGGCGGGCTGACGTACCCGACGGCAGTCGCCTTCGGGCCGCGGGGCGAGGTGTGGGTGAGCGAGGCGGGATACTCACCGGGCGGCGCGACGGCCGTGCCGCGCATCGTCCGCGTGCTGCGGGGCGGCGCGATTCAGGAGGTGTGCCGCCTGCCGGACGGACCGGTGACGGGACTGCGGTATCATGAGGGTTTCCTCTACGCGATCGGCGGCCGCGGGCCGGCGGAGATCTGGCAGCTGGACCTGGCATCGGGAAACCTCCGCACCGTCATCACCGGGCTGCCCGTCTGGGGCCGCGGCTATACGTCTGACCTGGCCTTTGGCCAGGACGGTCGAATGTACTTCGCCGTCGGCTCACCCTCCAACTCGGGCGTCATCTCGCCGGAGGACCTTCACACGCACGGTTACCTGGCCATCTTCCCGGAGGCGCGCGACATTCCGGCCGTCGAGCTTAAGCTGCAAGGGCAGGTGTTCGAGAGCGAGGATCCCTTCGCCACGGCGGGTAGCGGCACCACCGCGCGCACTGGCGCCTTTCATCCTTTCGGGCAGAGCGGGCCGCCCGGCGAGGTCGTCCCGGCCGGCACGGCGCCGCAGGTGACGGGCGCGGTACTGCGTGCCCACCCGGACGGAACGGGGCTGGAGGTGGTGGGGAGTGGGTTTCGGCACATCCGCGGGCTCGGCTTTGCGCCCGACGGCCGCCTGCTGGCCATCAACCTCGGCATGGACGATTCCGGCTCCCGACCGGTGGCCAACGACCCTGACGCTGTGTGGCTCGTGCAGTTTGGCGGCTGGTACGGCTTCCCGGACTATGCGAGCGGGGTACCTGTGACGGAGGAGCGCTTTCGGCCGGCCGGCGAGGGCCCGGCGCCCGAGCCGCTGCTCGCTGAGCACCCACCGCTTGCCGAGGGGCCGTACGTTCGCCTAGCTCCGGGCGGCGGTGCGCACGGCTTCACGTTCGCGCGCGACGAGCGCTTTGGCTTCTCTGGCCAGATGTTTGTGGCGCAGTTTGGCTCGCTGGGAGGCGGCGACAATCCGGCGGGCCACCGGATCATCCGCCTGGACCTCGAAACCCGCGAAGCCAAAGACTTCTACATCAACCTCGCCCCCGGCCCCTCTGGCAGCGCCCCCGAGCGGCCGACCGCGGTGCGCTTCGGCCCGGACGGCTGCCTTTACGTCGTCGACTTCGGCCGCCTCGCCGCCGCCGACGGCGCGCTCTTCGCCTCTGCCATGACCGGCGCCCTGTGGCGCATCACGCCGCGCAGGGTCCTGATGACTGAGCCGGGCGGCGACCCCGGCGGCGCCGGTCAGCTCATCACGGTGGGGATCCTCGTCACCGCGGCCCTGCTGTTGGGGGTGGGATTGCTGCGGGGAGCACAGGCCGGCCGGGCAGCGGCGGAGGTATTTGAGCGGGCGCCGGCTCGGGGGAAGGAGCGGGAGCGGTTTCGGCAGGGTGGAAAAGGTCGATTGACTGGGCGGTTGAGGTGAGTTGCACCGCGCCCCCACCGCAATCCGCCACGCCAATCCGAGCTGTGATATCCTCGACTCATGAGCACTCCGCACACACCTCCACCCAACACGCAGCGCCGCTGGGTTAGGCTGTGCTGGCTAATCGTTGCCGCCAGCGTCACCATGATCGTCTTGCCCGCCGCCGGGCACGTGAACATCTATCGTGGTGGAGGCGCGATGATCCTCATCGGGGCGTGGTTGGCGGCAGGGAGCGCGCTCATCGGCCTGATCATGCGCCACCGCGCCGCAGCGCACGACCGCATCGTGGGTGGTGTCGCCGCCGGTGGCGATGCAGGCGCCAGACCGCCCGAAAACACCCGCCTAGCCCACTGGACCTACGAGTACCGGCCCTGGCTTGAGCATGCCCTGCGCGACTACGACAGGGACCGCGCCGCCAAGTGGGCCATCTGGCGAATCATCGCCGTCTTCTGCCTGGTGTTTGGAGCAATCTTCTACCTGGCCGCTCCAGATAGGGACGCCGGCTCGATTGTCGCCCTCGTCCTGCTCGGCATGCTAGTCCTGATCGCCGGCGTCGTCCACCTCACCACCCGCGTGTCCCTGCGCCACCATCTCATGGGGCCGGGGCAAGTCTACGTCGGCCGGGATGGCGTCTGGTACAATGGGGCGCTGCATGTCTGGCGGGGCTGGGGCGCGCGCCTTGAGCGGGTGGGCTATCCAGACCCTAGCGGAAACCTCTCTCTCTCCTACTCCGTCCCCGCCCGCTACGGGCGCCAATACCACGAGCTACGCATCCCCATCCCGGATGGCAGCCAGGCGGAGGCCGAGCGTGTCGCGGCTGAGCTGGGTACGATGGCGCGGCGGGGCGGGCTGGGGGCGGGGCGGCGGTAGCAGGGGAGATTGGGCTGCTCGGACTCGGCAACCTAACCCCGCAAGCTTGTTCACTGCGAGCAACCTCACAACTCTCAGTTGTCTTTTGCGGACATCCAAGCCTGCCGGGGGGATCGGGTTGCTCAGATCGAGCTACCTAACCCCGCAAGCTTGTTCACTGTGAGCAACCTCACAACTCTCAGTTGTCTTTTGCGGACATCCAAGTCTGCCGGGGGGATCGGGTTGCTCAGATCGAGCTACCTAACCCAGCGAGCTTGTTCGCTGCGAGCAACCTCACGATCCTCAGTTGTCTTTTGCGGACATCCAAGTCTGCCGGGGGGATCGGGTTGCTCAGATCGAGCTACCTAACCCAGCGAGCTTGTTCGCTGCGAGCAACCCCACGATCCTCAGTTGTCTTTTCCGGACATCCAAGCCTGTCTCGTGGGCTGGGTTGCTCGGACGGAGCAACCTAACCCCGCAGGCTTGCTCACTATGAGCAACCTCACAACTCTCAGTTGTCTTTTGCGGACATCCAAGCCTGCCGGGGGGGCTGGGTTGCTCAGATCGGGCAAGCTCAGCCCGCAAGCTTGTTCACTGCGAGCAACCTCAACCTCACCCCCCTCAGTTGCCCACCTCGCACACCCAGTCCCACCCCAACCCACCATCACCACTTGCCCCCGCATTTCGCACCCCACTCGCAGCCAACACTACGGCCATGGACAATACCTGGCTTCCCGACCGCGCGTACTTCGAGCACACGGCCCTGGACTATCCGCACGGGCGCGCGCTCTACGACCGCCTCCGGCAGCAGGGCTGCCCTGTGCACATCATGCCCCCAGGGCACCGCACCCCGCGGCTCGGGCGCGCCGCCAATCCCGCCACGGCGTACCGCGAAGCCAAGCGGACCCTGGTCGCCGGCGTCCACCGGTCGCGCTCGTTTCAGTCCTGCCGCCCCTCAGCCGACTACCAACTGCCGCTGGTCACTAGCTGCCCCGGCCGCTGCGCCTACTGCTACCTGCAGACAACGCTGGGGGTGCGGCCCTTCGCCCGCGTGTGGGTCAACTCGGCGGAGATCCTGGCCCGCGCCTCGGAACATGCTACCCGAGCGACCGAGCAGCCCATCCGCCCAGTCTCCTTCGAGGCCTCAGCCACGGGGGACCCGGTCGCTACCGAGCCGCTGACCGGCCTGCTCAGCGAGGCAATCACTTGGGCCGCAGGCTCTCCCACCGCCCTCCTCCGCGCCGCGACCAAGTACACGGCGATCGAATCACTGCTCACCCTGGAGCACCATGCCCGCACGCGGATCCGCCTCTCAGTCAATGCCCCCGACTTAGTGCAACGCTGGGAAACCGGCACCGCCCCCCTCCCCGACCGGCTGCGGGCCGTCCGCCAGTTGGCGGCGGCGGGGTACCCGGTCGGTTTCCTCATCGCGCCGGTCTTCGCGAGCGACGGCTGGCAGGAGCAATATGGCGAGCTGCTACGCCACATCGGGTCAGAGATGCAGGGCGTGGACGCCCCCCGCGGCGCCGACGGGCACGGGTTGACGGTCGAGGTCGTGACCCACCGCTTCACGCCGCGCGCCCGCGACCTAATCGAGAGCCGCCACGCGGCCGCCGGCCTGCCGCTCACGGAGGCGCGCCGCGCCTGGCGCATGGGGCAGTTCGGTTACGGCAAGTACGTCTACGACGCCGAAACCATGGCCGCAATCCGCCGCGCCCTGCCCGAGATGATCGCGGCGCACTTGCCCCACGCTGAGCTGCTCTACATCGTCTAGAGCAAACGCCAAAAACAGCGCCTAGGGCAAAAGCAAAAGGCCCAGGCGCGGCGTCAAGCCGTCAACCTGGGCCTACGGGTGCCTTCCGAGCTGACTCCGCTAGATCGGTTTCTTAACCTCCAGCGGCTGATTAAGATCGTAGATGTCCACGGTCGTCTTGCTCTCGCCCTGCATCTCGATGAAGTAGCGGGTCATGTAGCCAGCGTGCGGTCCGCTCGTGATGACCCACGCCTTATGGGTGAGCGTCTGGCCGCCGAAGCTATATCTCGCCTCATAGGCGCGGCACTCGTACCCATTGACCGTCTCGCGCCCGATGTACCTGACAAACGCGTCTTGCTGCTGAGATATCCCCGCCGCCGAATCGGCGAAGTCGGCGTAGACAGCGAGGTACATCTCTCCGATCGCCAGGTAGCTCTCAGCCATCATCTCGCCCAACTCGCCTTCAAACGTCTCCCAGTCGTCGTCGTAGCTCTTGATATAGAGCTTGCCGTCAACCACAATGATCTTGGTATCGCCCAAATCCCAGCTACTCGCCTTGCCCCGCACCAAGACCGCCTCAGCTGTCTCTCTGCCGCTTCCCGAGCCCTGCGGGTAGTCCACGACCACCTTAATGCGCATCGACGAGATGCTGTCGATGCTCTTGATTGCGCCGATGCTCACGCTGAGCTTATAGGTCAGCGAGTTATCGCCCGCCTTGACTGTCTCCGTCGCCTCGTGTTCATAGGCATCGCCACTGAGCTTGACCGCGACCTGTCCCGGGGTGACGTCCTTGAGCGTGACCACGCCCGACGCATCGGTCGTGCCCCGCTGGCCGCCCGCCGTCACCACGATCCCTGCCAGAGGCTTGTTGTCGACATCGTTGACCGTTATCTTGACGGTCGCCGCCTTGGGCCCGCACGCCACGATGCTGAGGGCCAGTACGCCGATCAGCAGCATGAGCCCCAACCGTGTTGTTTTGGTCACTCGATCTCCGCCTTTCTTATGCTAAGTGGGTGTGGATCCCGCCGCGCCCACTCCGCAGAGACGCCGCGGCTAGCATCGAAACGATCTCTCACTTACCCGCCAACTGGTGAAACGGCGGCTCGAAGTCATCCGGCATCGCGCACTTGTACGCCTTGCCGCCGGTCCGCTCCGCGAACTCCGCCTGCGCCCGCCGCAGCAGCTCAGGATTGGTTAGCAACTCCAGGCCCGCCTCCGCCAACACCTTCCCCGCCTGCAGCATCCCGGCGTGCCCGATACCCATGCCCGACTGGGCCACGTACTGCCACGAGTGCCCTGGCGTGCCCAGCGCGCAGCAGGCCGTGCTAAACTGCGAGGTCGGGCAGCACCAGCTGACGTCACCGACATCCGTCGAGCCGCGCGGCTCCGACCGATCCTCTGGGCTGGTTACCACGGTATGGTTGATCACCTGCCGTAGCAAATCCTCGGGAACGGGCTCACCCTGAAACACGTCGCGCAGCGACTCCTCCTTGGCCCCGGGTCGGAAGGTCTTGGCCAACTCCTCGCCAAAGGCCACCTCACCCTCCCCGAAAGCCGGCGCCCCCACCCGCTCCAGCGCCTCGCGCAGCAGCCCCTCCAGAGTACGGTTGGGCAACAACTCATATATCGCGTCCAGCAGCTCGATCTCGCACTCGGTCTCGGTCATCGTGGCGGCCCCGCTCGCGCAGCGGAGCACCCGCTCATACAGCTCGTCGCATTCGTCGCGCCGCGGCGCGCGCACGTAGTACCAGGTCACCGCCTCAGGCGGGACGACGTTGGGCTGCCCGCCACCGTTGGTGATCACGTAGTGGATCCGGCCGCGCGGGGGCATGTGCTCGCGCAAGAACTCGACTCCCAGGTTCATCAGCTGTGCCGCATCGAGCGCGCTGCGCCCGTTGTAGGGATCGCCCGCCGCGTGGGCCGCGCGCCCCCGGAACTTGACGTTCATGGACGTCACCGCCAGCGACGCCGCCGAGCGCACGGTATTGAGCGTCCCCGGGTGCCAGGTCAAGCAGGCATCGCATGCGGCGAACAGCCCCTCCCGCGCCATGAACGCCTTGCCGCCGAAGTTCTCCTCCGCCGGGCAGCCGAAGTACTTGATCGTCCCGGCCAGGCCCCGCGCCTCCATCTCGCGCTTGAGCCCAATCACGGCCGCAAACGCGCCCGCACCGAGCAGGTTGTGGCCGCAACCGTGGCCGGCGCCACCCGGCTTGAGCGGCTCGCGAACCGGAAGTGGTTTCTGCGAGATACCCGGCAAGGCATCGTACTCACCGAGGAAACCGATCACCGGCCGGCCCGAGCCCCACGTCGCCTCCAGCCCGGAGGGCATGCCGCCCGCGCCGAGCCTCACCTCGAAACCCTCCTCGGCCAGCTCCTCAGCCAGCAACTCAGCTGAGCGCTCCTCGTGCAGGCCAAGCTCGGCTAGCTCCCAGATGCGGTCCGAGACCTGGCAGATCAAATCATGTTTGCTGTCGATATAGGCGTGCGCCGTGTTGGCTTTGGTGCAGGTCACCGCGAATCATGCCCCCAGTGCTGGAATGTGGTCCTCTACTGCTTTTAACACGCCCCTCCGGCTAACCTGCAGCACGAGTGAACTAGTCGCCCGCTGACATCGAATAGCAGGTTAGGCCTCGGACGCCCCGAGCGACAATCTGGCCAGAGGGAGCCTTCCGTGACGAAGCACAACGACACGCGCCCCGCTCGCGGGGGACCGCTTGAGCACGGCGCCATGTGGCGGCGAACAGGAGCAACCGTCCAGCTGCTGGCCAGGGGGCTGTTCATCGGGTCACTGGCGCTGCGGCTGGCCGCGTGGCACATTTCCGGTGGGCAAGTCCGGCCCGAACCGCTGATCTCCTTCCTGATGGCGGGCGCCCTTGCTGCCGCCGCGGTGGCCGTAATCGGCTCGCAATGGACCGAGCCTTACCGCGCCCACCCACTGGTAAGCGTGCTCGCACTGGTTCTATCTGGGGCGGTCATCGCGGTCACCGGCGGCTCGAGCTCCTGGTATTCACCACTGCTGGTCTCGTATACGGTGTTCGAGGCCCTGCTGCAACCCGCCGAGCGCGCCTGGGGAATCGCGGCGCTTGCCGCCGTCATCCTGGCCCTGCCGCTCTGGTACGACTTTGCCCCAACCTACCTGCTGACCGCAGCCGCAGGCGCAGCGACTTGCTTCGCCACCGTACGGCTGATCAACCAGACCAAACGGGGGCTGGCTGGCACACGGTACGAAGCGCACCGCTCGGCGGCCGCGGCCAAGGCGGCGCGGCTGACCACATCCCTCAACCTCAGGGAGGCTCTGGACGGTACTGTCGCGCTTGCGTGTGAGCTTCTCGGCCCCACAGTCTGCATCATCTACCTGTTGGGCAACGACACAAACGAACTGAGCGCGGCCAACTCCTACTTCGACCCGGCCAGCTACACGCCGGAGCAGGCCCAGATGATCTCGGAGTACAGACTCAAATATGGCAGCGGCGTTATCGGCACGGCTGCCGCGCTCAACGAGCCCTTGCTGATTGCCGACGCTTCTCAGGACCCGAGAATCGCGTGGATCACCCGGCAGCCGCAAAGTCCTGCCACCCTGCTGGCAGTGCCACTCGCCTATGGTGACGACGTGCTCGGTGTCCTCCGGCTCAGTCGTGAGGGTGTGGCCCAGTACGACTCGCAGGATGTCATTCTCGCCTCGATCCTGGCCAATCAGGCCGCTGTAGCCATCGCTAACGCCCGCCTGTACGAGTCCAGGGGACAGGCGATGGCAGCCGCCAGGGCATCGGAGCTACGCTACGAGCGGCTGACCAATCACGCCGATGAGGCGATCATCGTGGTGTCGGTCGACAACTTTCGGGTTTCCTACGTCAACGAAGCTGCCGAGCGAATCCTGGGCTATACGCTGGAGGAATATCAGGCTCAGCCCGGATTGATGTTGAGCCAGATCGAGCGGGCAGCGTACCGTGACCTGCGGGCCAGTCTTGCTACCCTGTGCGCCGGAGGTGAGGTTGTCAAGGGCCTAATCGTCAACTGGCGCGCCCGCGACGGGCGCGAGGTGGTGTTCGAGCAGACCCTGCTTCCAGTGCGCGATGAGGAGGACAAGGTTGTTGCCGTAGAGTCCTTGTGCCGCGACATCACCGAGCGTCAGCGCATGGAAACCGAGATCCGCCGCCTGACCTACCACGACAGGCTGACCGGCTTGCACAACCGGCTGCACTTTGAGGAGCGGCTAGCGGAGTTGGACAAGGCCGGCACCGCGCCAGTGGCCATCATCCTGGGCGACGTCAACGGGCTCAAGGTGGTCAACGACGCCTTTGGGCACTTGGTTGGCGATGAGCTCCTCCGTCAGGCGGGTCGCGTGATGCAGTCGGTCCTGCGGCGTGGGGACGCGGTCTGCCGATGGGGCGGCGATGAGTTTGCGGCCATCCTGCCCGGCCTTGACGCCAAGCAGGCCGAGGGTGTTGCCGAGCGGATCCGGGACGCCCTGCGTCAGGCGGCTGCGGAGCCGATCCCTCTGAGCATGGCGTTAGGGGTTTCCAGCCGCACGTCACCTGACGAGAACCTCACGGATGTCCTTCGGTGCGCCGAGAACAGCATGTACCGGGAGAAGCTCGTGGAGGCACGCAGCACCCACAGCGCAATCCTCGCGTCGCTGCAGAAGACCCTCCGCGAGCGGACTCAGGAAACCGAGGAGCACGCTGCCCGCCTCCGTGATCTCTGCCTTTGGGTGGGCCAGCGGCTGGGCCTGTCCCAGGAGCTACTGACCGATCTATCGCTGTTGGCCATCCTCCACGACATCGGCAAGGTCGGCGTTCCTGACAGCGTGCTGTCCAACCCCGGTCCCCTATCGGAAGCCGAATGGGAGCAAATGCGCCAACACCCCGAGATCGGATACCGGATCGCGGCTGCGTCGCCCAGCCTGGCACCAATCGCCGATCTGATCCTCGCCCACCACGAGCGCTGGGACGGGGCGGGCTACCCGCGTGGGCTGCGTGGCTCACGTATCCCGCTCGCGGCGCGGATCCTCGCTATTGCTGACGCGTACGAGACGATGATTAACGGGCGCCCATACCGCGAGTCGATAGCCCCTGAGCAGGCTCTCGCGGAGCTGGAGCGGTGTGCGGGATCGCAGTTTGACCCAAAGTTGGTGAGGGTCTTTGTGCGAACGGTGCGCGAGGCGGAGAGGTTGGGACGCCCGCGCAGTAAGCTGCCCGGCGCCGGCGAGAGGAAGCCTGGGCAACAGGCTGGCAGAGCGGTGGCGGAGCCGGACTCAGGTGGGTATCTACCGGCTATTGCGCCGGCCCGCAGGGAAGCCAGCACAATCAAGCAGGCCGCAGGGAACACGGCAGGCGACGGTGCGGGCGCTGGAGGCGGGACAGGCAACTAGTGGCCTGAGGGTAAAAGGCGAGCCAGCCCTGTCTCGCGGTCAAGGCTGGCTCTACAGGAGTGCGCAGGTACGGACTGACGCAACTTCTGTGTAATAAACACTAGCACTTTAGTGCTATACGGTCAAGGCGCACAAGACAGGATTTGACACGCAAGAACGACGAAGCGATGCGGTTATCGACCGTTGGGCGAGGTAGATCGGGCTCAATTGGCGGTAGAAAGACTAGGGAAGAGGAAACCTACTGTAAGCCGCAGCAGCAAGCAGCGCAGCACAGGCAAGTACCACCATGAGGGCAATCAGGCCCCAACGTCGCATGTACTGCACCGCCCTTCCTGGTTAGCAACCCACAACCTGACGATATCAAGACGGGCCTCGCTGTCACACCATCGAACGGTTACTCCTCGGTAACCCAAAAGTGGCATTATCTCTGGGCCTAAAGAGCGAGGGCCCGGTTGCCCGGACCCTCGTCCTCATTGCTGCGCCATCTGCATCAGGGTGCAGTTGGTTTGACCCCTGCTACCGACTCCTGCGCCTACCGAGGCCGGCTGCCACGAGCGCCAGACCCAGAAGCGTGGTGCCGAGGTAGCTCGCGCCGGTCTTGGGCAGATCGCCCGGCTCAGTCGGCTCGCCCTCACCCGCAGGCGGCTCGACCGGCGGCTCTACGATCGGCTGCTCCGGCTCCTCGATCGGGGGCTCCTCAATTGGGGGCTCTTCGGGAGTCTGCGGCTGCTCAGGTTCCTGAGCCGCAGCCGTCAGCACGATCGTTGCTGAGCCACTGCCAGAGCTGCTGGGCAGGACTACCGTCTCTGGGCCGCTGCTGGTATAGCCAATCGCAGAGGCATTCACTGTATAGGTGCCTGCATACAGCCCCCCGAGTGACGCTACGCCGCTGGCGTTGGTGGTGAGGGTTGCTCCGACGGGACCCGAGACGCTCACCAGCATCCCGCCTACATCGCCGCCGTCAGATTTCACAACCGCCACCGTAATCACTGCGCTTGGCGCATCCTCAGGGATGCGCTCGAAGATAGCCGTGACGGACGGTCCAGCGTAAAGGCTACCCTCGATCAGCACGCCGCAGTAATCACCCATGCCCAGCTTGAGTTGAGTGCCTGAGTAGTGCTCGCAGTTGTCCTCGCAGGTGCCTTCGCCCTCACCGCGGACCATGAACTCCTGGCGCGGGGGGCAGACAATCCACTCGATGAACCTGTACCCGCGATAGGGGATCGCCTTAAGCACGACCTCGTCCTCGCACGGCACTTCGAAGAGCTCGGTTTCGCCGGCCTCCACCGTGCCGTAGCCCGTCGCCTGCACGGATCCGCCTAGACCGGCGGTTACCGTGAGCGCGCAGAGGTTGAGCCCGAACGTGGCTGTGACCTCGGTATCGTCTGTCAGAGTCACCGTTGCGGAGTAGGCTGAGCCTACGGCACCGGTCCACCCAATGAAGGTGGAGTTGTCCGCAGCGATAGCGGCAAGCGTGACTACGGTGCCATAGACGTAGGTGTTGCATGCCTCTGGATCGTACACAGACCCGTTGACCTCGACGGTGCCGCTGCCAGTACCGGCGGAGACAACGGTCAGGGTGCACTGCACAAGCGTGCTCGTGATGGTGACCTGGCCATCGTTGCCACGGGCGCCATGCTCAGGGCTGTTCGGATAGACAACTCCGCCGAGGCCGCCCTGACCCGCGCTGCCGGCCGGGTCGGCTCCGAGAGGGCTGGCTCTGTGCGACGCTCCGGAGGTCCCGCCACTGCCACCTACTCCTCCGATCGCCGAGTAGGTGTTACCACCGACCGTAACTGAAGACGAGCGTCCACTGTCACCCGGATGCCCAGATCCCGATTGGCCACCCCAGAGCCCGCCGTCGCCACCTGCCCCGACGGTGATCTGGATCACAGTGTCCCACCAGGCGCTATCGACTGCGATGGTCTCTGTGGTCGTGACCCCATCGCCACCGTTGCCGCCGGGAGTGGTGTGGTACCGCCCGCCGCCACCGCCGCCACCGCCGGTGACGGTAATTGACATGCTGGCGACGCCGGCTGGAACGTAGTACGTCACGGTGCCGGCCTCTGAACGCGCGAAAGTGAGCGGCAACTCCGACGGAGCCGCTGCCGCAGCCGATGGCACAAGCGCCATTAACAGCGCAATAATGCCGAGAGCCGCCCAGACTTTTCTGATGCTCTTCATCTTTGTGCAGACCTCCTCAGGCAAACTGATCTTGTCCCATTCTAGTCAGCTCCGGTAGCCGCCATGAAGCTACCTGCGAGTACGTCTCGGTGGTACGTTAATGCCGAAATGCATGGCCCGAAAGTGGTAGACAGCGCTTGTACCAAGGCGAAAGCACAAGAGGCGCCGGTCAACGCCGGCGCCCCTTGTGCTTGGTCGTCCCAAATCAACGATTACTTAGCTCTTTTGCCGCCGCCTGAACGCGATACCGACCACTAGCAGCCCCAGACCCGTGACGCTAGATGCGGCGTAGCTGCCGCCTGTCTTGGGCAAATCGGGGGGCTCCGCAATCGGCTCTGGCACGATCGGCTCCTCGACTGGTTCGGGCTCCTCGACCGGCTCGGGCTCCTCAACCGGAGGCTCGGCAGGCTGGTCGGGCTCCTCAACGATCTCAGCGGTCAGGGTGATGGTCCCCGAGGCGCTGCCTGAATCACTGGCCAGCACTATCTCCACCGGGCCATCAGAGGTGTAGCCCGTTGCGGAGGTGTTTGCGGTGTAGGTGCCGCTGTGGAGACCTCCCAGAGAGGCAGAACCCGACGCATCGGTGTGGATTGTGGCGCTGACCGGACCGCTGATCGATACGGGCAGGCCGCTGACATCGCCGGCATCAGACTTCATCACGTTTATCGTGATGTGCATTTCGTCAAGTAAAACTGAGCCGCGTCGACACCGAATTTCAGGCCACCCCGGCATAGTGAAATAACTAGATAGCCTGCTGCCTCTGTAGACTCTCACGGAATCGGTAGGACTGGCCGGTAAA